>Ga0182024_10007172_pt1 | contig 24119 bp, 16 predicted proteins | sample P32metaG_FD_120480 | JGI IMG/M metagenome (GOLD analysis project Ga0182024, IMG submission 120480) | Permafrost microbial communities from Stordalen Mire, Sweden - P3-2 metaG (Illumina Assembly) | ecosystem: Environmental > Terrestrial > Soil > Wetlands > Permafrost | place: Sweden: Stordalen...
GCAGATGTTGTCGGCGCAGCACGTGATCTGGACAAGGCGAAGCGGGCTACAGCGGAAGTTAGCCAGGCCGCGGCGGAGAGCGGTGGGAGTTTGGAGGTTGTCGAACTCGACCTCGCCAGTCTGAAGAGCGTGCGCGCCGCGGCGGACAAGCTGGTCGCCGATGGCCGCTGGTTCGATGTGATCATCGCAAATGCCGGTGTCATGGCGACTCCGTTGGGGAAGACAGAGGATGGTTTCGAGACGCAATTCGGGACCAATCACCTCGGCCACTTCGTCTTTGTGAACCGCATCGCGAAGCTCATCAAGAAGGGCGGACGCCTGGTCAACCTTTCTTCCTCAGGGCACCGTTTCAGCAATGTCGACCTGAACGATCCCAACTTTGAGACGACGCCGTACGAACCCTTCGTGGCCTATGGCCGTTCGAAGACCGCGAACATCCTCTTCGCAGTCGAGTTCGACCGCCGTCATCGTGACCGCGGCGTGCGCGCAACCGCGGTACACCCTGGCGGCATCATGACCGAACTCGCGCGGCATATGCCGGATGGCGCCATCGAAGCATGGTTTCAACAAATCCAGCAACAGCGGGCCGCAGCAGGCGAGCCGCCTTTCGAGTTCAAGTCAATTCCGCAGGGTGCCGCGACGTCGGTCTGGGCTGGGGTGGTTGTCTCTGCCGAGGAAGTCGGAGGCAAGTATTGTGAGGACTGCCAAGTCGCCGAACTCATCCCCGCTGATTCGCCGGTGAGCGCCATCAGTATGGGGGTGCGCGGCTATGCGCTCGACCCTGAGAGCGCAAAGGCTCTCTGGAAGAAGAGCGAAGAGATGGTGGGCGAAGCCTTCGCGTAAACGTTTGACGAATCGGCAGACTCCTACCCCTGGGTGAGGGGTCTGCCGGAGGTACATCAAAAGCATACCTAATCGCAGCAATTCTGGGGGATAGGTATCCTGTCGCCTTATCTTCCCTGGTATCCGTAGGTGGGACGGGGTTGTCTTCCAAGGAAGCATCTCCAGAGTGAGCCGGGATGATTTATAAAATTCGATAAAATTCGGCTTTTTATCGCCTTCCAGGGAGGCGGGCAAAAGGAGCTTTTTGGGAAGAGAAGGACAGGCTGGGAGAGCCGGCTGGGTGGAGAACAGCGTCGAAGATGGAGCCAATCGAGTCCGGAACCCGGTTCAGGGGTTGCGGGATGATGAAGGGGTTGAGAACGCTGGGCTGGCTTGACTCAAAGATGGAGTGGAGGGGCGGAGGAGGCTCCGGGGCGGGAGCTTGGGGGGCGGCAGGTTGGGCTTCCTCGGTGGCGACGGGATCGCCGGGATCCTCACCTGCGGCTTGGTGTTGCTGTTCGCGGAGTAACTCAGCGGGGTAGATGTCTGCTTTCACGGGCGGGGCGGCGGGTTGCGTCGCGGGTGAGAGGCGGCGGTCATTCATCTTTCCGGATGGGATCAGGCCTTCGATGGCTACGATCATGGAGAGGGCTTTGATCTGGCCGGCGATGGTGCCTCTGGTCGCTTCGTGGCTGAGGGTGGCCAGTTCCCATAGCCGGGTCAGGATCTGGTCTCGACCAAGGTTCAACTTGCGCAGGCCGTCCGCTTCCTGGTCCACCAGTTTTTCCCTGACGGCGGCGCGGTGCTCGAGCATGTAGGCGCGAACGCGGGGCTTGGCTTTGATGTAGGCGGCGGTGTCGGGATTGAGACCGACGGCTTCTGCGGCGCGGCGGTCATTCATGGTTCCGGACAGGATCAGGTGAGCAAAGGCCATTTCCTGATCGGTGATGGGATCGGTGACAGTATTTTTGGGCATAGGTAGTCTCGTTCCTCGGTTGGTGGAGGTTGGTTGAGGTTGTCAGGGTTGGGTTTGCGCTTTGTTGCTCTTTTGGCGGCACAATGGGGCCGAGGGCGACGCGGTAGCCGCCCATGGCTGGTGGTGGTGAATTTTTGGACAGGGATCGGGTAAGGTACGGGATAGCGGTGAAGCTATCCTTCGCTCACGCGTAAGGCCGATGCTGCTGGCGACTGCCGGTTAGGGAGCGGCTGCGTGAGGAGCCGTCGCCTGCCGATATCTTCTACTCTAAGAGATAGAGCATTTCCAGGTTAGATGTAAGTGGCTAGATACTTTTTTTCGGCACTGGAGTACCAGCCCAAAGGTAACTCGCGTTTGGTGCGCGGGTTGGCTGCGGGATGGAACGGGTGGCAAGGCGTACGGAAATTGTCGACATGATACTGTCCTGCGGCCGGCGTGGTGAGACGGCGAGATGTCCCCCCTTTTCGCTGTCTCAGCCGAGGTGTCCACACCAGTCCCGGCGGTGAATAGGTATCATCTCACCGGATTTCCGCTGATCTTGCGCGGTCTGTCATGGCGCCCGAAGCAGGAGTGGTAGCGGGGCGGGGTATTATCCTCAGGCATGCAGATAAGCGCGACGGACATTATCCACGCGTTTCGCAAAGATGAGCCGTACCTGTTTATCGGCGCGGCCTCGGTCACGGTGGGCTTGGTGGTGGTTGGGTTCCTGCTCATGCGGCGCAGGTTCGATCGCCTGCTTTCGTTCTTTGCCTGGTTTGCCATTCTGTACGGCGAACGCTTGTGGCTGACCTCCAGCGTGCTCCGGCTCATGGATTCCCCGTCCCTTCTCCGCGCGCGCTTGGGGGCGGCGTTGAGTTTTTTCGTGGCCGTCCCGGCGTTCCTGTTCTTCCAGGAGACCGGATTGCTCGGCCGTGCAGGCCGTGTGATCGCCTACGCGGTCTGCTTGCTCGAGATGGCCCTGATTGCGGCGATCTTTGCCGGGGTGCCGCTGGGGCTTCTCTACAACATGAACAGCGGCCTGGTGATTGCCGGCTCGCTTCCCCTGGTCTTCCTAGCGTTTCGGCAGAGGGACGCAGGCAGAGATGTCGTCGTATTTCGCGCCGGGTTGCTGATCTTTGTCGTCTTTGTGCTTTGGACAAACACGCGAGCCCTGCTGGGCTATACAACCTATACAACCACCGTGGAGCCCTATGGCTTTGGTCTTTTCTTGTGCTGTCTGGGCTATGTCGCCGGCAAGCGGGCGCTCGATCGCGACCAGCAGCTGGCGTCGCTGCACCAGGAACTCGAGGTGGCAAAGCGCATTCAGCTTTCCATTCTGCCCGCCAGCTTCCCCGTGTCGGAGCACTTTACCGTGGCCGCGCGCTATGTGCCGATGACTGCAGTGGCCGGCGACTTCTACGAATTTCTCCCGACCAGCGGCCCTACGGCTGGGTTGTTGGTTGCGGATGTCTCGGGGCATGGGGTACCGGCGGCGCTGATCGCCTCGATGGTGAAGATGGCGACCAGCGCACAGCGGCAGCATGCAGCGAATCCCGAGCGATTGCTGGCGGGCGTGAATGAGGCGCTGTGTGGAAGCACCCAGGGTCAGTTTGTCACGGCAGCCTACGTCTACCTCGACGCGGAGCAAGGCGGGCTCTGCTATGCCGCCGCAGGGCATCCGCCGATGCTTCTGCTGCGGGATGGCCAGGTCTGCTGGATCGAAGAAAACGGTTTGGTGCTGGGGGTCCTCTCTTCGGCGGCCTACAGCTCGACCAAACAAACTTTGCGTAAAGGAGACCGTCTGCTGCTGTACACGGATGGAGTCATCGAGGCCGCGAACGGCGGTGAGGAAGAGTTTGGTCAGGAGCGGCTAGGTAGGCTGCTCACCGCGAGCGCGGGTAGAACGGCGGAAGAGATGGCGGATCTGATTCTCTCCACGGTGCAGGACTGGGCTTCGAAACAGACGGATGATCTGACAGTGGTGGTGTGCGACTGCCATTAGGGGCAACGTCGGGTTTTCTGCATGGCAAGAAAACCACCGCAATAGCTCGGAAGCCTAATGGGGAATAGGTATCGCGTCGCCGGATTTGGCCTTCCACTCTTAAGTTTGCCGCGGAAGGCGCTGCGGTGCAAAATCCGGTCAGGCACAACAGGCCAGAATTAGGGGGGTTAGTTCGTCCCGAAACGTCCAGACGGACCTGCGCCGGGTCGATTCCAATTGCTGCGGCAGCCAAGCTGACCTCGCGGCTGAAATTCCGTTCGATGCAGGGGGAATCGGAGAAATCCATTTCGCTATACACTGAGCTATGAACGTGAGTGACGAGTGCGATTTCCCTTCACCCAGCCCGGAAGAGCTAGGACATGCGGCTGGGGGGAGCGTATCGGGCGAGGATACGCCCAAGAAACGGTGGACGGTGGGAGAGCTGTCCGAAGCCCCTCCCGATTTGCGCGCCCACATGCAACGCACCCGTAGAGAGACGGTCGCTCGCGACTTCTCCGGACCAGATCCGATCAAGCTCGACTTTCAGGACTTCACCTTCCGCGCGATCGGTAATCGTTTGTACTGGAGAGATACGCACTCGACGTATGTCGATTTTCTGCTGGATCTGATTAAGTTTGCATTCGGTCCGAAGTGGCACAAGCAACAGGTCGAGACCGAGGAATCGCAACGGCACCTAGTAATGCGGTGGGGAATGTCTTGGTATCGCCATTGCATGAAAGTGGAAGCAGAGCAGAACACCGGAGAGAAAACGATCTTTCGAGCAGAACCCACGGGTGACGCGCAGGCACTATTGACGCTTGCCGATGATCTGTACCGCCTTCAACTGGCTCGAACTCTAACAAGTGAGTTGATGCGCCGGCTCCGCTCCCCCGAGAACTTTCAGGGAGCGCACTACGAAATTCAGGTTGCCTCTATCTTTCTGCGCAGCGGCTTCGAGATTGAATGGGTCTCCGAGAAGGAGAAGAAACATTGCGAGTTTTATGCGGTACATCTGCATTCCCGGCAAAGGGTCGCTGTAGAGGCGAAGAGCCGGAAGCGCCCTGGCGTGCTGGGACAGACCGGTGCCTTTCGGCTGGACCATCCTTGGGGTCTTGAAAAGCTGTATGATGACGCCCGACAGCAAAATCCCGGAACCTGTCCGTTCTGCATCTTCGTTGACGTGAACTGGCCGGTGCAGCCGCATCTACCAAAATGGCAAAAGCCGTGGATGGGCGAGGTATATCGGCTGGCACGGAAGTACAGCCCGACGCCCGACAATCCCGAGACGGTCACGTTGTCTGCCTTTACAAATTACTCGTGGCACTATCAGGGAGATGGCCTCGCCCTGCCTCACGAAACTCTAATTTCGTGGCCTTTGCATCCGACGCACCTCATCACTGATGCTGCGACACGGGACGCGCTGGCAAACAGCATCTTTACTTACGGCGTAAAGATAGAGGAATCGCCTGCTCCTATGATCGACGAAAACGTGTTGAATCAGCTTGCGGCTCTCTGAAGAATGCGGGAGGTTTCGGGACAGAGGTTTCGGGACAGAAGAAATTACTCCTCATGATTAGGAACGCTCAGCCAATCAAGCCTGAACTCTAGAGATGATGCCTGGCAAGATACAGGGCAGACCGTTACACAAATTGGGGGTTATCTCTCGTCTGTTCCGAGACTCCCCGTATTACGTCGTCACGGTAGTACGCCGAGGTCAAGTAAGATGCAGACGGTCACTGAGTCCTTTCCTTTCGATGTGTTCCTTAGCCATAGCTCTAAGGATAAGGCCATCGCGCGCGAAGTCGCCTACCGTTTGAGAGCAGACGGGCTCGAGGTCTGGCTTGATGAGTGGCAAATCAAGCCGGGCGACAGCATTCCTGCCAAAATCGAAGAAGGTCTGGAGCAATCGCGAGTATTGATTCTCTGCATGTCGGCAAATGTATTCGGCTCAGATTGGGCATACTTTGAGGCAGCCTCATTTCGGTTCCGTGATCCCTTAAACAAGGAACGTCGTTTTATACCGTTGCGGCTCGACAAAGCCCCACTCAAAGGCTCTCTGTCTCAATTTCTTTATATCAACTGGCCGACGAGCCTCGGGGAACAAGAATACGCCAAGCTGCTCGAAGCCTGTCGACCGCCTAAGAAGTCAGGCGAGGTTGACGCGAAGGCGGCAGGTGAACAACTAATGGAGAAGGCCGTACGCTTGGATACCGGAAACTCAGAAATCCTGGCTCTAACGTTTAGCAATGACGGGAGGCGGGTGCTGACGGGAGGGGTCGATAGAGCGGTTCGGCTTTGGGATATGGAATCGGGACGCTGCCTACGCTCATTGAAGAGCCACCGCAAACGGATCAGCTTTATCGATTGGAGCAAAGATCAGCGGAGGGCCCTGATTTGCTCGGATGATGGAAACGCAACACTTCTGGATATCGAAGGCGATAGTGTGATCGTCGACTACGGAAAGAGTGCGCTTAGCAAACGGCAAATGGATTGCCTGAGGTTATTGGCCGGGGGTGTACCAGCTTCTATGATGTACGCTGGACTTGGTCTGAGCGAAGTCACGATTCGCACCCACCTTCAGCAACTCAAAATGAAACTGAAGGTTCCTACAAGAGATCAGATCCGACAGATAGCGACGAAGTTCTATGCGGCCGGTGGGGACACTGAATACCCACCGATTAGGGCTAGTCCTAACTGGGTTCCCCATCTGGCGTGGGAAATCGAGAGGAGCATTGCGATCTCGATCCCTAACCGGGAAGATGATGAAGATAGGGCATCGCCCGCGCTTCGGCTATGTTCCCAGTACGGAGGGTTGTGGCGCGCAAACGCGAAAACATCAGCATTGTGGCAAGTGCGAAGCGAATCTCCTGACTTTCCATCGGGCAGCTCTTTTTATCCTTTCGTTGACCCTCCACCAAATTCATGGTCTTGCGCCTGGAGCGCAGACCATCGAACGGCCATCTATGGCAGTGAAGACGGCCTCTTGAGAGTTTGGGATGTACTACAAGGGAAAGTCCTGCGAATTTTTGAAGGCCACACGCACCCTATCTCAAGCGTCGCCTTGAATTCTGACCAACGGCGTACACTCTCCGGTTCGACTGACAAAACAGTTCGTTTGTGGGATCTGCAGACCGGCCAATCCCTCTGTATTCTTGGGGGTCATGACCAGGAAGTCATTCGAGTGATGTGGAGCTTGGATCAAAGCCGCGGCTTTTCCGCAAGCCGCGACGGCCAAATAATTATTTGGGATCTATCGAGGCTCTCAAACTCACAGCGGCAGCTTTCAGGTAGCATCTCGAAGTTCGAAAAGCTACCTGAAACCCCTCTCGCGGAAGCCCCCAGACAAGTGCAATACACGAACGCGAAAGTCCTCCTCGTGGGGGATTCCGGAGTTGGAAAGAGCGGACTTTCCAACTATCTCGCTCATCGGATACGGGTTGAGGACGACAAACCGATTCCCTCCACCGACGGAGCGTGGGCGACCCGCTGGTCGTTGCCTTACACACGCACAAAGGCAGGTGTTGAGCGCGAAATTTGGCTATGGGATTTTGCCGGCCAGGTAGACTATCGACTCGTCCACCAGGTTTTTATGGAGGAGACGGCAGCAGCCATCCTGGTTTTCAACCCTCAGGACGAGAACCCCTTCGATGGACTCGGGCGCTGGGACCGTGATCTTCAGAAAGCGACGCACAGACCATTTGCCAAGTTGCTTGCAGCCGGACGAGTTGATAGGGGGGGACTCACGGGAGGTGTTGCCGGCATCAAGAAGTTTATGGCCGAACGCGGCTACCTCGAACCGCTCCACTTAACCAGCGCGAAGACCGGGGAAGGATGCGATCAGCTCCGAGAAGCTGTTGTGGACGCAATCAATTGGCAAATCATTCCGGAAACAACATCGCCAGCGCTTTATCAGAAGATGAAGGAGGAGATATTGAGTCTGCGCGATAGAGGCTTCGTACTAATTCGTCTGGCTGAACTGAAACAGCGCCTGGAAATGACATTCAGTGGCGAAGATTTTGAGCTAGCGGAGTTGGAGGCGGTCTTGAGACTACTGTCCAGCCCGGGAATGATCCAACGCCTCGACTTTGGCGGTTTCATCTTGCTGCGACCAGAGGTGCTCAGCCGATACGCAGCTGCCGTGGTGAGAAGGGTGCGCAAGAACGCGCACGAGTTGGGGTGCATTCGTGAAGACGAATTGCTCGCGGGGGATTTAGATTACCAGGACTTCAAACGTCTGGCACGTGAAGACGAGGCTGTGGTATTGCGTACTTTATTGGACACGTTCGTCAGCCGCGCGTGGTGCTTGCGTCAGCCCTGGAATTCAACCGCACTCCTGACCTTTCCGAGCTACTTTCGTCGGGAACGAGGTGAACAGCCCGGGCACCCCAGTGTACTCGTAACTTATCGTTTTGAGGGCTCGCAGGACGACATATACGCAACGTTAGTAGTGCTGCTTCACCATACAGTAGCGTTCGAGAGCACGGATCTTTGGAAGTCTGCGGCGGATTTCAAGACCCACACAGGCGCTGCGTTAGGGTTCACGCTGGCCCGGGAGTCGAAGGGTACTTCACGTCTTGATGTCTATTTTGAAACAAAAGTCGATACGACTTCACGGGTGATATTTCTACGATATGTACACGATCACCTCTCGCAGCATGCGAAACAAGTGGTACGCTTGCGAGTCTATTTTTGCATGAACGGGAAATGCAAACGCTTCAACCAGCCGTTCGCGGACCGCTCAACAATCGACGAAGCACTCGGCCCCGGCGGCCAGGGCAAGGTATTCTGTCCCACTTGCGGTAAGGCGATCGCGTTGCGTGATCTGATTGAGGAAAAGTTCGATTCGACGGCCGTAAAGGAAAAAGTACGCAGCATGCAGATCGAAGGCCAGACAAAGATCGACAATGAGAGTCGCGAACTGCTCGCTGTACATCATACTGGGTTCATCGTTGCCGAGGCCGGACAAATCTATCGCGGCTATACGAATAGCGACCACGGAATAGATGGCGAAATCGAGTTCAAGGACAATCAGAGCCGAGCCTCAGGAAAGCGCCTCTATGTCCAGCTCAAGAGCGGCGATTCCTACCTAAAAAAACGCCAAACGGACGGGGCAGACGTTTTTCAGATCAAGAATCCACGTTGGGCTGTCTATTGGCAGCAGCAAGCTTATTCCGTGATGCTCGTCATCCGCACATCGAACGGCGAAATTCGCTGGATGGACGTAAGTGCTTACCTAAAGCGTGAGAGTTCGAGCGGTCGAGAAGTGAAACAAGTCGTTTTCACTGGCGAGCGATTCGACGTCATGAGTGTACAAACCTGGCGGAAGAAACTATTGAAAGAAGGAATAGACAACGCTGCCGACGCGCCGTAGGAAACCGTGCAAATCTTAGGTGGTGACAGGAAATATGGCGGTCATGGTACGCGTTCACATTACTAGCTTTAATCCGTCCCGGCACGTATGTTTTCACACACTTCTCGGCCAAACCTCAGCTTTCGGCGGTAGAGGAAAAGTTAGTTTCGGTCAGCGACCGGTGTGCCGATCTTGGCTTCACTGAGTGGAAGCTGTGACGACTTTCCAGCGATTAACGCTCGGGCATAATAAAGCGATAGAATTGACAAACACAATGTCCTGGAATACAGGTCTGCACGGAACTCCGCTCAATATTGCTTCGTATCCAGGCTCGCAGCTTCGGGTTGTCGCCGGTCCCGGGACAGGCAAAACGTTTGCTCTCATGCGCCGTGTCGCTCGACTGCTCGAACAGAATGTGCAGCCCGACCGCATTCTGGCAGTCACATTCACGCGCACCGCGGCAAACGATCTTGTCGATAAGTTGGCGCAGCTTGGAGTGGTGGGCGCCGACCAAGTCGCCGCCAAAACGTTGCATTCCCTCAGCTTCGGTTTACTGAGCCGGAGTGCCGTATTTCAGATGCTAAATCGCGTTGCCCGACCGTTAATGGCGCATGAACAAGACACCATGGTTTGTGATCTTTCCCAGCAATTTGGAGGGAAGCGGGAAACCAAGAAGCTGATTGAGGCCTTCGAGGCTTACTGGGCGCGCCTGCAGCACCATCAACCCGGCTGGCCAAATACACCCATTGAGCAGGCTTTCGATCACGCGTTGAAGTCCTGGCTGCGGTTCCACCGAGCAATGTTGGTTGGTGAGGTCATTCCACTGGCGCTGGACTTTGTTCTTCAAAACCCCGGTCATCCGGATATTCCGGTGTACGAACACGTTCTGGTTGATGAATATCAGGACCTCAATAAAGCTGATCAGGCGCTAATTGACGCGATTGGTGGACACGCCGCCGTTACCGTAATTGGCGACGAGGACCAATCGATCTACAGCTTTCGCTATGCTCACCCAGAGGGCATTGCCGAGTACCAGAATACCCACACCGGCACCCACGACGAACTTCTCGATGAGTGCAGGCGCTGTCCGAAGCGCATTGTTGCTATTGCCAACTCCCTCATCAGTCACAATCAGAGAATTGCTCCGAAGGTGCTTCTACCGCACCCGCCCAATGCCCAAGGGAATATCTACATCGTGCAGCACCACTCAACTGCCGCCGAAGTCCAGACCATAGCGCAGTACATCGACTGGTATTTGCTGCAGAATCCGGGCATGCCAGCAGGTGAGGTGCTAGTGCTCTCGAGCCGCCGCCAGCTCGGCAACGGCATCCGCGACAGCCTAAATACTATCGCGCAGCAGAAGGGGAGGGGATGGGAAGCACAGAGTTTCTATTTTGAGGATGCCTTGAACACCGACACAGCAGCAGCCGGCTTTGCGTTATTAACCTTGCTCGTGGACCCGGATGATCGACCGTCGCTTCGGTACTGGCTGGGGGAGCACGCTCAGGATTGTCGTTACCGTACTTATCAGCGACTACGCGAGCACTGCGAGCAAACAGGGCTATCGCCACGGGCGGCGCTGCAAAATATGTTGGCAGGAACGCTGAGGATAGCTCATACCGGATCTCTCGTAGCACGGTTTGCTGAGCTAAATCAACGATTAAACGCGCTGACGACTCTCGATATTCCGGCGTTGATCGATGCGCTTTTCCCGGACGGCAACGCCGAGTGCGCATCCATCAGGCAGACTGCGCTGCTGGTGGCGGCCAATGGGAGCAATGCCAAAGCATTCTTAGACGAGCTACGCGTCATCATCACCCAGCCTGAATTACCTGGTTCCCAAGGAAATGCGGTACGCATCATGAGCCTCTACAAGTCAAAGGGTCTCACTGCGCGATTGGTTATCATCGCAGGGTGTGTAGCCGGAATTTTGCCGTTCATTGATAACAACGAGCCTCCCGCCGAGCAGGAACGCCAACGCCAGGAGCAGCGTCGACTATTCTATGTCGGGATTACGCGAAGCACTGAAACTCTGGTGCTTAATAGCTCCATCCGAATGCCGCTGGCATCTGGCTACACAATGGGAATGCCGCTGTTGGCGCGGCAGGGCGGCGATGCGATCCTTCAGGCGAGCCCGTTCTTGTCCGAGCTGGGACCCTCTGCTCCACCGGTAGTTCTGGCAACTGCATGGCGTGCGCAAGTCGGTTTTTGAGGACGTGGGGACGCACGCGCCACGCCGTCGGCCAGGAGCCGAGCGAAGCGACGGCTCAATCAGGCAGCGCGAAGGAGTACATCGTGCCTTGGCCGGTTCCTATAATGTATTGTTTTCCATCTACAGCGTAGCTGATCGGGCCGCTTGCATTGGGACCCCCAAGATACACGTGCCACAGCGGCTCGCCGGCCTTCGCGTCAAGCGCTATGAAGTCGCCATCCATTCCCCCACCTAATACCAGGCCGCCTGCGGTAGAGAGCACGCCGGACTCGGTGTTGGCGACCATCTTGAAGTCCCACTTCTTCTCCCCGGTCTCGGGATCGATGGCGCGGATCGCACCGTACCCCTCGGCCTCCGTCTTGTAATTGGGAGACGCACGCATCACAGCGGTAGCACGCCGGCCATCGCCGGTTCAGGCGCAACTCCTCGGAATTACGTGGCCATCCTGCACACACGGCACCGGCGATCCGTTGCCGACGTAGCGCTGACCTTGCACCCAGGGACCCGGATCGCCCTTACCCGAAAGGGCCTTGTAGTTGTCCCAGACCGACAGATAAAAGAGGCCTGCTTGCGGGCTGAAGGACGGTGGATACCAATTGGTCCCTCCCTGCGAGCCGGGCGTCACCGCAATTCCCCCCACCGGCTTCGGCCAGAACTCGGGGGCTTTGATCGGCCGGCCGTTCTTGTCCAGGCCGGTCGCCCAGGTCTCCTTGATGAACGGCTTGCCCAGCAGGAATTCCCCGGTGATTCGGTCCAGCACGTAAAAGAAGCCGTTGCGGTTGGCCCACAGCATCACTTTGCGCGGCTTGCCTTGCCAGTTGATATCCGCGAGTACGGGAACCTGGGTGGAGTCCCAGTCATCCTCGTCGCCGGGCGTGAACTGGAAATGCCACTTCAGCTTACCGGTGCCGGCATCCAGCGCAACCACCGACTCCGAATAAAGATTGTCGCCCGGGGCGCGCACATCGTCGCTCCAGCCGGGATTCGGATTCCCCGTTCCCCAGAAGGTGAGATTGGTTTCCGGATCGTAACTGCCGCTGTTCCAGACGGGGCTGCCGCCATGCTCGCCGGACCAGGTTTTGGCCGCGGGATCGGCGGCTGACGTGGGTGAAGTGTAGAAGCGCCACAGTTCCTTGCCTGTCTTGATGTCGTAGGCGTTGACCCAGCAATTGGCCCCAGCCTCGTTGGTGGCCGGGCCGAGGATGATCATGTTGCGGACGATGAGTGGGGCAACGTTGTACTGATAGCCCTTCTTCCAGTCGGTCATGACAACATCCCAGAGGATGCGGCCGGTTTTCCTATCGAGGGCGATCAGATGGCAATCGACGGTGGCCCAGAAAAGGGTGTCGTTGGCGATCGCCATGCCCTTGTTGACTTCGTAGGCGTTGTAGTAAGCGGTGGGATCGAGGGGGCGGGAAAGCTTCCAGAACTCGCGGCCGGTCACGGCATCGAGGGCGGCCACCTCGAGTGCGGTGCCGGTGTAGACGATGCCGTCCACGACCAGTGGCGTGTTCTCCATCTTCGACTGGTTCTTCGCCGTTTTCTCGTAGATTGGGTGGTACACCCACTTCATCTGCAGATTTTTGACGTTGTCGCGATTGATCTGCGTCAGCGGGCTGTAACGTTGGCTCGCATACCCGCCCGAATACGTCAGCCAATTCTGCGGCTCGCGCTCAGTGTGCAGAAGACGGTCGTACGTCACTTGGGCAAGTAAGGAGCCGGTAACGAAGACAAACGGGAGCAAAATGCGATTCGTCACGAGCCCTCTCTCTGTGCGCGAGCGGATTATATATCGCCCATCCTCACCCGACAATCAAGGCCGGCCTGGATCCGGTAGCACTCGGATGCGGTTTATTGGGTCTCGATTTACGAGTGGATGAGAGGATCCCGGGGCCAGACGAAAAGTACTCCGTGAATCATCGTTCATCCCGATGGTTTCGTCTGCCCTAGGATTTCAGCCTCTGGAAGCTGTCCGGATTCGATCACGGTTCAGAAGTTCACTGAGCTTAGTGCCCCTCTCTTGATCGGCTGCCAAATGGCTCGAGAACCGTACCTCAGCGGCTGTAAAGCGCCTTATGCGCCATAAGGGTCGGTTTCGGGGGTGTTCGTGCGGGTTTCCGGCTTTTGTGCGCCCGAAGCGCCGACTCGTGCTCAGACCCCACCATCTCGAGTCCCGTAGGGGCGGCTGAACAGGCTGCGGGAAAAATGCCGGTTTTGAGAAGGAAGCAGCACTCAGCGGCTAAAGCCGAATTCGTTACACAGAGTTATGTACGGCCTGAAGGCCGTACCCTTCAAACAAAGCGAGTTTTTCCGCAGCCTGTAAAGCCGAATTCGTTACACAGAGTTATGTACGGCCTAAAGGCCGTACCCTTCAGAGAAATCGAGTTTTTCCGCAGCCTCTGTAGCCGTCAAGCGCAGGCCATTTTTACGGCACGGCTGAAGCCGTGCCCTTCGTACAGAGACGCTTTTTCATTCAGTTTTTTGGCCGTTACCCCGAGACAGCATTTGTACAGAATGCGCCGTCGCAGGGAAGGTTAAAGGTACAGACTGAGCAATCACCACTCGAAATTTGAGAGTTTGCGGGAGAACTCCCCATTTGTGTCGTCCCATTCGGGACTCGATTTGCGTGAAATCCTACCCGGCACTCCCGTGCCGGGCTACAGATTGTCCCGTCCCTTCGGGACTGATTGCGTCGGGTGACCTGCGGTTCTCGTCCAGGCACTAACCCACAGGCACTAATTCTGGGCTGCACTGGGAATTGTGAATGGATTTGACCGCGTCTTCGGCCGTGAATCTTCCCATAAGCAGTGCCAGCTTACGGTTGGTTGTCATCCGCATCGGAGCCCGATCAATCCGCTGCACGTATTCGGGGGCACGAGCACCGCCACGATTCACTCTTACGATAAATTTGGTATTTTTCACAGATCTTCCTCTCGTTCGCGATGACAAACAAAATGGGAGGCGGTAGCAAGCCACCTCCCATTTCAGGCACAGGCTACTCGTCTTACGCGGCCTTGATGGGAGCTTGGGCTTCGAGGGTCTTCTCGCCGCCAACATTCACTTTGATCTGCGTGGGCTTGGCTTCGACCCTCTTGGCGAGGTTTATCCTCAGCACGCCCTTGTCACAGTGGGCGGTCACTTGTTCCGGATCCACGGAGCTGGGAAGCGTGAACGAACGGGTAAAGCTTCCGTATTGCCGCTCGACGCGACGGAAGTTCTCCTCTTTTTCTTCCTTCTCAATCTTGCGCTCGCCATGGACGGTGAGAGTGCTGTTCTGAATGCTGACATCAATGTCTTTCTCGTCGATACCCGGGACGTCGATCTTCAGAACAATGTTGTGCCCGTCTTCGTAGATGTCCACGGGCGGTGCGAGGGTAGTGGTTGTCAGCGCCTCTTCCGGGCCCTCGGGGCTGTTCGACTCACGGAAAAGGCGGTTCATGCGGTTCATGCGTTCTTGCATGGCAGAAAACTCGCGCAGAGATTCCCAATTGGTTAGAAGTGTCATAACGCAATTCCTCCCTAGCGGTAATCTAAGAGGAAAAACTTCAGATGGGCTGACTTAGTTCAGTGAACCTGAACGAGTAAGAAGAGACACTTGCTCAAGTTTAACGCTAGGCTTATGGGTAACGGTTGTCAAGAGGCACAGGCTGCCCCCGAAGGCCCTACCCATAACAGGCTTCGAGAGACGGGGACAGACCGCACGGCCACCGTTCATGTAGACCGAAGCGACGAACGGAATATTCGCTGGGGAAGTTCCGGTTATCCCTAGATATGGGGAAAATGGATATTCAGCTTATAGCAAAGGAAGAGAAGCAGGATCGCGCCGAGGGTGGAAAAAATGAGGCCGGCGGGATGATAACGTTCGTTTCTCGGGCGCGAAAACATGTGGGTAACGGCGCCGCCGATGACCGAACCGATGACGCCGACCACGATCGTCCAGAAGATCGTTAGGTGCACGTGCATCACCGATTTCGCGATAACTCCGGAGATGAGCCCAATCAGGAGATACCAAATTAAGTGAAACATACTTGTCCTCCAGCGGTTGCCTTCAGAAGGTCGTCGCGAGTATAACCCAGGGTTGGGCAATTAACCAGGCAAATTCGGCGGAGCCGCCTCAGCGTGCTGCTGAGTTCAGGCGCTCTTCTTCGAGGTGACGGCGGAGAAGGCAGACCAGCTCTGTTCTACCTCGTGGCTGCCGCAGTGTGGGCAAGCGGTCTTTTCCGCGTCATGCTCTGCAATGGTCAGAATCTTCGAGAAGGGCTTCTTGCAAGCGTTGCAGAGGAACTCATAGTGGGGCATACAGACCTCCCACGGTCTTGGAATTGTTACAGCTGGATTCTAGACCTGCGGCGGGAGCAGGTTCAACTCGGTCTCAACTCGACGCAGGCGGTCTTATTGTTCTGACGCGAGCTTCGACGATGACGTATCCTGTCGGAATCCTGTTGCCGTATTTCTCCAGGAGAGGATTCATGCGCTGGTTTGCCAATGCACACGCTCTCGCTACGGCGATGATTCTGCTACCCGCAGCGCTGCTCTCAGCAGACGTGGACACAAAGTTCCACAATGCTCCGGCCTCAGCGCAGGCGGCGAAGAACCCGTACGCAGGCCAGGAGAAGGCCGCGCAGGCCGGGATGGAGCTATATACGCGCAATTGCCTGTCGTGCCACGGGAAGCTGGGACACGGCACGAGCAACGTGCCGTCGCTGGTGGACGGAAAGCTCGATTCAGTTACTCCGGGTGAAGTGTTCTGGTTCATTGCGCGCGGCGACAAAGATAACGGCATGCCCGCCTGGGCGTCTTTGCCGGCAAAGCAGCGCTGGCAGATCGTTACCTATTTAGAGTCGTTGAGAACGTCGCAGGCCGCGCAGGAGGTAAGCGCGCCGCCGCCTTCCGACTTGAACACATCGACGCTGAAGGCTCCACCGCCGGCGCCACCCTTCACCGATTTTCGCTACGAGAAGCCGGGAACGGTGCACAAGATTACGGTGAGCGATCTACCCCAACCGTATGCGACCAAATCGAGGTTCAACTCTCCGAACCTGGTGGCGCGGCCGCAAAACGCGTGGCCGTCGGCGCCGGCCGGATTCAAGGTGGAGTTGTATGCGGCTGGGCTCGACAACCCCCGGACCTTGCGCACGGCTCCGAACGGCGACATTTTTCTTGCGGAAAGCAATCCCGGACGCATCCGCGTGTTCCGCGGGCTAACCACCGGCGGCAAGCCCGAGCAGTCGGCGATCTTTGTCAGCGGGCTGAAACAGCCGTATGGTCTGGCTTTCTATCCTCCGGGTCCCGACCCGCAATGGTTGTATGTGGGCAGCGAAGCCGAAGTAGTGCGCATCCCTTATCGCAAGGGCGATTTGCAGGCGAGCGGATCGCCGCAACACATCGCCGACCTGCCCCATGGGGGGTGGTTCGGGCACAGGACGCGGCCGGTAGAATTCTCGCGGGATGGCAAGCGAATGTTTGTCGCGGTGGGCTCCGCATCGAACGAGGACGATCCCGACACCACGCCGCGAGAGAAGGACCGCGCGGACATTCTGACCTGCGATCCGGGGAATTGCGTGTTGCGCGTGTATGCCTACGGCATGCGCAATGCGGGAGGTGGGATTGCGGTGAATCCGCAGACGGGCGAGTTGTGGTGCTCGGTGAATGAGCGCGACGCCCTGGGGGACAACCTCGTCCCGGACTACATCACGCACGTGCAGGAAGGGGGATTCTATGGCTGGCCGTGGTGGTATATGGGCGCGCATCAGGATCCGCGGCATCGGGGCAAGCATCCGGAGTTGAAAGACAAAGTCATCGTGCCGGATGTGCTGCTGCAGCCGCACAACGCGTCGCTGGAGTTTACTTTTTATCAAGGGCGGCAGTTCCCTGCCCAGTACGAGGGAGACATTTTTGCGTCCGAGCACGGCTCCTGGAACAAAGCGGTGCGCGTGGGCTATGAAGTGATCCGGGTGCCGCTGCACCAGACCGGCCACGCCAGCGGCGAATATGAAGACTTCCTCACCGGCTTTGTGCTGCCGGATGGCAAGGTGTGGGGACGTCCGGTGGGAGTGACGGTGGCGCCGGATGGATCGCTGCTGGTAAGCGACGACGGATCAAACTCGGTGTGGAGAGTTAGCTACACGGGCAAGTGACGAGAAACTTTCCTGCTACTCCAAACCACTTATAATAGTCGTCCTAGCTTGAGCAGTATCCACGATCAATGGAATCGAACAATCGCATTCATCGTCATTCCGCCCCAGAAGACAAGATCGCACTGTTCCGTTCGCTTTTCCGCGGTCGTGAAGATGTTTATCCGCGTCGCTTCGAAAGTCGGCGGACGGGTAAGACGGGCTACTCGCCTGTCTGCGCGAATGAATGGGTCAAGGGCATATGCGAAAAACCGAAAATCAAATGCGCGGAGTGTCAGCACCGCCGGTTTCTACCCGTTACAGACGACGTAATTCGCTGCCATCTCTCCGGGCAGGATCCCAATGGCTGGGACTTCACCATGGGTGTCTACCCGATGCTGCTGGACGAGACCTGTTTCTTCGTTGCCGCGGACTTCGACAAAGCAACATGGCAGGACGACGCAAGGGCATTTTTGGAAACCTGCCGTGTGATGAATTTACCGGCGGCGCTGGAGAGATCTCGCTCCGGCAATGGCGGGCATGTCTGGTTGTTCTTCAGCGAAGCCGTTCCAGCCTCGCTTGCACGAAAGCTTGGTTCGCACATCCTGACAGAGACGATGGATCGCCGGCCAGATATCGGTTTGGATTCTTATGATAGGTTTTTTCCCAACCAGGACACTCTACCCCAAGGCGGCTTCGGGAGCCTGATTGCACTGCCACTTCAAAGAAAAACGCGGCAGCTGGGCAACAGCGTATTTTTGGACGACAACTTTTCTCCGTATGACGATCAATGGGCCTTTCTATCGGAGGTTCGCAGAATCGGCCGGGACGACGTCGAAGAGTCTGTGCGCAAAGCGGAGGCGAAGGGACGGGTCATCGGGGTGCGTCTTTACCTGAACGGTGAGGAAGGTGATGCCGCACCGTGGGTTACTACTGAGCCGCGCCGGACGGAACGACCAATAGCCAGTCCTTTGCCAAAAGAGTTGGAATTGGTTCTGGGTAACGAAATATTCATCGGCAAAGACCTCTTGCCACCTGCTCTCCGCAATCGCCTGATCCGCCTGGCAGCATTCCAAAATCCCGAATTTTACCGTGCCCAAGCGATGCGTCTTCCAACATACGATACGTCTCGGATTGTCGCCTGTGCGCGGGATTATCCGCATCATCTCGGATTGCCTCGGGGCTGCTTGGAAGATCTTCGTCAGCTGCTTTCTGATCTGAAGGTCACGTGCCTCATCCGAGATGAGCGTTGCTCGGGCAAAGCGTTGGACGTTTCTTTCCAGGGCGAACTACGCCCAGATCAGAGAATCGCCGCGGAAACCATGCTGGCCCACGAAACCGGCGTGCTCTCGGCGACCACTGCTTTCGGTAAAACCGTGATTGGCGCCTGGCTCATCGCGAAGCGTGCCGTCAATACCCTCGTCCTGGTGCATCGGCGGCAATTGCAAGAACAGTGGATAGGGAAACTGTCGAAATTTCTGGGGCTGCCGCCAGGCGCTATCGGCCGGGTTGGAGGCGGGCGCAAAATGCCAACCGGAATTCTGGATGTTGCAACGATCCAAAGCTTGGCCCACAAGGGGGCAGTGGATGAAATAGTTGAGCATTATGGACACGTGATTGTGGACGAATGCCATCACCTCTCCGCTTACAGTTTCGAGCAGGTGGCTCGCCACGCCAAAGCCAGATTCGTGACCGGTTTGTCCGCAACGGTGACACGAAAAGACGGGCATCATCCGATCATATTTATGCAGTGTGGCCCCCTACGCCATCGCGTCAACGCCAGGGAGCAGGCGGCATCTCGTCCATTCGAACACGTTGTACTGGTGCGGCCTACTGGCTTTCGAGCGCTACGTGAGCCCAATTCTGACCTGCGCGCCCAGTTTCGCGAACTCAACGATGAACTTGTCTCCGACGAAGGCCGCAATCGGCTGATATGCCAGGAAATCGTGCAAGCTGTTCGAAACGGCCGCTCCCCGATTGTGTTGACGGAGCGCAACGATCATCTGGATAAACTGGTAAACCAGTTATCGCCGGAGGTGCGACATGTTGTCGTGCTCCGCGGCGGCATGGCGAGAAGGGAGTTGGAGAAGACTCGCGCTCACCTTGCCGCGATTCCCGATCAAGAGGAACGCCTCCTTTTGGCAACAGGACGCTACGCCGGCGAAGGGTTCGACGACGCGCGGCTGGACACTCTCTTTCTTACGTTACCCGTCTCGTGGCAAGGGACGATCGCGCAATATGTGGGCCGCTTGCACCGCCTTCATGACGGTAAGCGGGAAGTGCAAGTGTACGACTATGCCGATCTTGATGTGCCAATGCTCTCGCGGATGTTCGATCGTCGTTGTAAAGGGTACGACGCCGTAGGCTACACGATTCAGCTTCCGGCCAGCGCCATACCTGGCTGGCCGGTGGGCGTGTCGCTTCCGGTTGATCCCCACTGGAAGAGCCAATATGCGGCTACCGTTCGGCGGCTCGTCCTCGATGGCGTAGACCCTCCTCTTGCGAACCTCTTTGTCGACGTGGCCAGCGCACCACCCTCAAACCGCGAGGGCCCTGACCGGGCCAGAAGTGCGACTGAGCTATTTCTCTTCCGGCGGCTTGAAACTCTGCCTGAAACAGCCGGCCGGTTCCGCTTGAATGTCGAGCTACCGATTCCGTTCGACGGTTGGGGCCGAATGGAAGTGGACCTGCTTTGCGCGGACGCGCGCATAGCAGTTGAGTTAGACGGAGAACAACATCTCGCCGGCGCAGAAGCGTACCGGCGTGACCGGCGTAAGGATACTTTGTTGCAGGAGAATGGCTATCTTGCGCTGCGGTTTCTTGCGGAAGATGTTGGAAAGCGTCTTGATGAAGTGCTGAACGGGATTCTCCGCGGATTGTCACATCGGAGCCGGCGACCGCCCGCGGCAGCAATCCCGTACCGTTTTAAGGTTCTTTGATCGCAAAGAATCGTCAAGCTGACAGTAGACCGGACTGCATTGGCTCACCTACGAACCTTGGTCTTCCTTCGCGGTGACCATGAAACTGTTGATTTCTGGAGTTTTGTAGAGCACTGCCGTAACGGAAATCGTCGGTCCCCCGGAATGGCGGAGGATTATGATGTTGTCTATGGGCCTGTTGCTAGCCGCTGGGGCCCGAACGACTACGAGATTCAACCAGGGTTGGATCAGATCAGCTTTCACGGAAGCCCAGCTGAGGAATTCTTGGGCAATTCGTCGCTTTGTGCAGTAGAGGTTATGGAATGACCTTACCGATCAGATTGAGCAAAACTCAGAAGAGAAGATTCTATCGAGAAGCTGTACAAGAGACCTTGACGAAGCTTTATGGAAAGCCTGAGTCGGTTTCGAAGCAACTGGTCTCGGACTGGTGGAGACGGATCTCGGACACTGAGGAATTCAAGTCAGATCTTTTCATGCACTCTGAACCATTGCACACCGCAGCGGACATCGCCCGCGCTCAAACGATTCAGATCACTCCTGAAAATGAAGAAGTTTATCAAAACATTCTTCAAATGACTCGGAATCGAGTGCTGCACACTAAAAAGGGAAATCAACCCGCTCTACAATTTCTTAAAATTCCGACAATGACGCAAGCCGCAGCAGCGAGGGCCCAAAAAGCCGCGAATGCACCCAAAGCGAAAAAGGCCCCGCATCAAAAGCAATTAATTGCAGGACACTGAACAGACTGATCCACGTGCGCAGCGGCAACTAAATGCGAACCCGACGGACTCTTCACTACCCGCCACGCCGTTACCCAACTGACTCCAAGTCCTCGCTCAAGCCCAACTAAACCCACTTTTTTGTAACGGCAAAGTCCGAATCCTCTTCCCCGTAGCCGCAAATACCGCATTCCCCACCGCCGGCAAAATCGGCGGCAGTGTAGGCTCCCCTAACCCCGTCGGCGAAAAATTAGACTTGATCCAGAACACCTCGATCGGCGGCACCTGTTTCATCCTCATCAACGGATGCTGATGGAAGTTCGTCTGCTGCACCTTGCCGTCGGCGAGCGTGATCTCCTGCTGCATGTGGCTCATGCCCTCCACCACTCCGCCAAACCCCATGCTCTCGGCAGCTTGAGGATTGATGATCTCGCTGCCCACATCACCCGCCGCCCACACATGATTCACCTTGATCTTGTTGTCTTTATCTACGCTGACGTCGGCCACTTCCGCAAAATACCCCAGGTGGCAGAAGTACCCGGCGATCCCCATGCCCCGCCCGGGTTCCTTCTTGCGACTCGCCCAGTTGGATTTCTCCGCTGCCAGCTGCAGCACGCCCCTCATGCGCTCCGGGTTCAGGTCGCGCGGCCCCTTCGGCTTGTTCTCCTCACCGGGCACCGGCACCATCTTGTTGCTCAGGATCTCCAGTTGAAACTCCAGCGGATCCCGGCCGGCGGCTACGGCCAACTCGTCGAGAAAAGATTGGCCCACAAACGCGTACGCGTTGTTGCCCGGCGCGCGCAAATAGCCCGTGCGCAGCATCAGCGGAATGGCGGAGGTGTAGAGCGCATAGTGCGGCGCCAGGCCGGAGGGGAATTCGTCACTGCTAATGTTCGCGCCCGGCGCGAGCTTGCCGCCATCACCATAGGTGACCAGGTGGTGGCGCCACGCGACCAGCTTGCCCTGCGCATCCAGGCCGGCCTTCATTCCAGCGAAGCCCCCGGCACGGTAGGCGTCGTGCGTGGTGTCGTCTTCGCGCGACCACAGGAGCTTGACCGGCGCCTGAACATGCTGCGCAAGCCACGCCGCCTCCACCATGTAGTCGTTCATCAGGCGGCGGCCAAAGCCTCCACCGACTCGCGTGAGGTGCACGGTGATGTCCGTCTCAGGGATACCCAGCGACTTGGCGACCAGGGCGCTGCCGGAACCAGGGTTCTGGCTGGGGACCCACATCTCTAGTTTGCCGCCTGTCCATTGGGCGGTGGTGTTCATTGGCTCCAGCGTGGCGTGGGCGATGAAGGGGAACGTGTAGGTCGCCTCCACGACTTTAGCGGAGCTCTTCAGGGCGGCGTCGATGTCGCCATAGGTACGGACAGTGGTGACGGGCGGGGCCTGCAGCAGGGCTTCGGCCTGCTGCTGGAAGTTATCGCTGCTCTGGGCTTGGGCCGGGCCGTAGTCCCACTCGACTTTCAGCGCTTTGCGCGCTTTCTGGGCGTGCCACCAGGAGTCGGCCACGATAGCGATCCCGGGCTCCATCCCCGGCTCGGGCGCGGTGTAGGCAGCTGGCTTGATGGTGCCATCGATGACCAGCACCTGCCGGATTCCCGGCATTTGCTTGATCTGGTCGACGTTGGCGGTTTTGACTTTGCCGGCAAAGACGGGGCACTTCTCGATCGAGGCGTAAAGCATGCCGGGGAGTGAGACATCGATACCGAAGAGCGGCTTTCCGGTGACGATCTTGGGGGTGTCGACGCCGGTTTGGGACTTGCCAATGATGCGGTAGTCCTTGGGGTCCTTAAGGGTGACGCTGTCGAGAATCGGGCAAGGGAGCGCGGCGGCTTTGGCGGCCAGCTCTCCGTAGGTGGCTTGTTTGCCGGTGGCCTTGTGGAAGACACAGCCGGCATCGGTGGTGCATTCCGATGCGGGAACCGCCCAGGTGATGGCAGCCGCGGCCACCAGCATCTGGCGGCCGGCCGCTCCCACGCGGCGCAGCGGCTCCCAGGATTTCGGGGTGGACGTGCTTCCCCCAGCGGATTGGCTGCCGTAGGTGGCCTCATCGAGGTCAGCTTGTTCAACCCGCACGTTCTTCCAATCAACGTCGAGCTCTTCGGCGATGAGCATGGGGAGCTCGGTCTTGATGCCCTGGCCCATTTCGGGCCCCCGGGCTTTGATGGTGACCGTGCCGTCGGGCGCGATTTTGATGAAGGCGGTGGGTTTCAGCTCTTGCTTTTTGGGCGCCTGGGCCTGGGCTGCCGGGATATAAAGCCGGAGGGTGAAGGCGCCGGTGGCGAGAGCGGAAACTTTGAGAAAGGAGCGGCGGTTCAGGTTCATTGGATTTCTCCCTCGCCTTAGGCTTTTTGCATCGTTGCGGCTTCGTGGATGGCCTGACGGATGCGGGGATAGGTTCCGCAACGGCAGAGATTGCCGCTCATGGCGGCGTCGATGTCTGCGTCCGTCGGATGCGGGGTGCGGGCCAAGAGCGCGCTGGCGGACATGATCTGCCCCGCCTGGCAGTACCCGCATTGGGGCACATCGATTTTTTCCCAAGCCATCTGGACGGGATGGGAGCCGTCGAGGGAGAGGCCTTCGATGGTGGTAACCGGCTTGCCGACGACGCTGGAAACCTGCGTCAGACAGGAGCGTACGGCCTGGCCTGCGACCATCACGGTGCATGCCCCGCAGAGCCCCATCCCGCAGCCATACTTGGTGCCGTGCAGGTTGAGCGTATCGCGGAGAACCCAAAGAAGCGGAGTGTCGGGTTCGACATCCACGGTTTTAACGACATTGTTGATTTTCAGTTCGACCGGCATAGGCGAGCTCCTATTCCGCAGTGATATAGCAGATATTGTAAACCCAGCTGACCGGGTCAGGCCTGAAGTAACAAAAAGGGACTGAATAAACCTTCACTAGTACCATGACCGCATAGAAGCGTTCATTATTAAGTTGAGAGTCGGGGTTGGTTAGAAGTATGCTTAGGCATGGCTCGACCAGCGAAGCGATTGTCTGTGAGTGGGGAAGATAAGCTTGA
>Ga0182024_10007173_pt1 | contig 24118 bp, 25 predicted proteins | sample P32metaG_FD_120480 | JGI IMG/M metagenome (GOLD analysis project Ga0182024, IMG submission 120480) | Permafrost microbial communities from Stordalen Mire, Sweden - P3-2 metaG (Illumina Assembly) | ecosystem: Environmental > Terrestrial > Soil > Wetlands > Permafrost | place: Sweden: Stordalen...
ACCGCTTGTTCAACGGCTCGAGACGTTGCTGCCAGCGGGCGACGTTGTCGTCGGGGGCGTGGCCGTGTTCGACGAAGTGGATCGATCCGCCTGGCTTCAACACGCGTCGTAGCTCTGCGAGTGCGCCTGCCATGTCCGGGATGGTGCACAGCGTCCACGTCGAGAGCACCGCATCGAACTGCTCGGACGGCAGATCGATGCGTTCGCCGTTCAGGCCGGCGGCTTTCACCGGAACCGACGATCGCGCGATCCTCGGCTCGGCGATGCGCATGCACACCTGCGAGGGTTCGATCGCGTATACCTTCGTCACTTCTGACGGGTAGTACCGCGCGTTCAGACCGGTGCCGAAGCCGACCTCGACGACCTCGCCGGTCAGGCCCGCACACACCCGGGCGCGCACCTCGTTGTTCGGTTTGCGTGCCATCACTTTGTCCTGCGCACGAGGCAGCACCTGGTCACGGTAGAAGCTCATGTGTCCTCCCAGCGAATGTCGTTTCGAGAGCCTGTTCGAACAATCGCCGCGGTTCGCCGGCGTACGAAGGACCGTCGATCTCCTCGTTGATCGAGTCCGCCGTGGTGAAGGTCCATGTCGTCGATCGAAGGTGGCGTCGACGCGTCCGGACGGCTTGCACCTCCGCGGCCGAGGACGATCACCGAGTATCGCATCGCAGTGAAAGCGAGATCTCTGCACGGCCCGAAGACCGCCACGACATGACCGGTACCCGCCGATACCGCCTGGTCCGGTCGCCTGCGCCGGGTCCGTCGATGGTGAGGAGCCGGCCGTTGCGATTGGGGCTGGCACCGGGAGGTCCTTCGGTCGGGGTCACCTGGGTCGGGTGTGATCGCCGACGGTCGACACTGCTTGTGTTGTGTATCGATCGGGTTCGGTGTCGAAGCGTTCGCGGCACCGGTCGGCGCAGAAGTAGTAGGTGCGGCCGTTGTGGTCGGCTCGGGCGGGCGCGTTCGCGGTTTCGACTTGCATACTGCACACGGGGTCGATCGCGTACCCGTGTCCGCCGCCGAGTCGTTCGCGGTTGCGGTACAGCCAGTAGAGGATCGCGAACGCGCCAAGCGCGGTGATGTTGAGGAAGGTCGTGTAGTTCCAGGCGAAGTGGGTGGTGACGATGTTCTTCGGCCGCGAATGCGGGATGCCGCCGGCAATGTTGAAGAGGCCTTCGACGATGAGTCCGGCGGCGGCCATGACGCTGTAGAACCACACGAAGAGCCGCAGCGTGAGCTTGGTTCCGTAGTACTTGCGGTAGATGAGCACGAGCGGCAGTGCGATCAGGTCCGCGAAGATGAAGCTGATCACGCCGCCGAAGCTGATCCCGCCGTGCCAGAGTGCGGCGGCCATCGGGACGTTGCCGATCGAACAGACGAAACTGACGAACGCGATGAACGGTCCGACGATCACGTTCTCGACGCTGGTCCAAAAGCCGTGGCCGGTGAGGAACACGTCGCTCCAGACGTGCATTGGGACGAGGACAGTGAGGAACCCGGCGACGAGGTAGCCGATGACGAGCTCTTTGCGGAGCATGGTGATGTCGGCCATCGTGTAGCTCGCCGAGTCGGACCACGCTGCCGTGCTCGTCAACTTCTCGCGCCAGGGCTCGTGTTCGAGCTCGGCCTGGCGTTCCTCGCTGACGCCGACCATCGCCTGATGGTCGTGGGCGGCGGCCGTTCCGTCTTGGAGTCGTCTGCGGGCGCGTTCGACGAGCCCGCCGCGCAGCACGAACCCGCCCGTGAGCGCGAGCACGACAATCATGATCGGACCGCCGACGAATTCGGCGGCCGCGAACTGCCAGCCCATCAACACGATCAGCACGACACCGAGCTCGACGACGAGGTTGGTGGAGGCGAACATGAACACCATCGCCGACACGAAGTCCGCGCCCTTCTGGAAGAGCGACTTGGCCATCGCGGCCGCCGCGTACGAACAGCTCGACGAGACCATCCCGAACGCCGAGGCCCGCGCGACCGCCTTGGGCCGATGATCGCCGAGGACTCGCTGCATCTCGTCCTTCGAGACGAACGCCTGCACCGAGCCCGACAGCGTGAAGCCGGCCACCAAGGCCCACAGCGTCTCCCAGAACATGAAGAACGCCTCGCGCACACTGGAACCGAGATCGCCGAACGTCACGGCGACCAGCACCGATGTCATGACCGCTTCTTGACCGGCCGAGCGCGGGCCGCACGGACTGGACTCACGTCGCCGGTCGCGACGCGGCTGAGCTTGATCAACTCGCGAAGACAATGCTCCAACAACGGCTCGGGGAAACTGTCGGCGAGCCGGTAGTACACGACCCGGCCGACCTTGCGGGTCTGCACCAGCCCCGCCGTGCGCAACAACCGCAGTGCATACCCGACCGCGTCTTCGCTCAGCTCGAGCGCGAGTGCGAGATCACCGACGCACAGCTCATCGACGAGATCGAGCGCGTAAAGAATGCGGACCCGGACCGCATCGCTCAACAGCGACAAGACGCTCGACAAGCGCGCCGCGTCGTCAGCATCCAACCCGTTCGCAAGCGCCCGATCGACCCGACCACGATCGACCGCTGCGTCCTGATCTGCTCCGACGCTCCGCATATCCGTATGATCGCACGGATATCCGGATACTACAAGCCCGGAATCGACGAATCCGGCTATCCGGCCAGCCAGGTCGAGCCGGGCCGTCGAGCGAGAGGCGAGTTCGGAGTAGGACCCCTCGCCTGGGCGTGCTAAGCGGACCGCAGGTAGCCGACGAGCAGAACGTCCTCGAAGACCTCCTGTCGCGCCTGCTGCCACCGACCCGCCAGACGGTCGCCGAAAGCGGGGCCGACGTGCCGCACAACTGCGTCCAATCCTGCACGAGGACCGCCGTGGGGCGTCGGCGACAGCGCACACCAGCTCGGGTCACGCGTGCCGTGAGCCCGTCATCGGTATCCCTGCACAACAGGGACGCGCGTACTGGTCTCTACGGCGGGATATCGATAGGTCGGCGGCTGTGCGAGTTCCGATTGCGTGTCGCGCGTGGTTTAGCCGTTGCTGGCTGCGGTTGACGATGCTTGTGATGGTGCGGGCGTTTCCCAGGCGTTGCCGCCGAGTCGGCCGCCGAGTTCTGGGCATTCGCCGTTGAAGACGCCCCAGGAGCATTCGAAGCCGGGTACGACCCAGGCGTGCAGCATCCAGATGTCGAGGAGGAGTGCTTTGTGTCCGCCGGCGGCGGCGCACTGCGCGGGTGTGTCGATTTCACCGCCGACGACGAAGTTGCCGCGCATGCACAGGCCTCCGTTGGCGTTGTGTTGGTGCCAGTGGTCGTTTGGGCCGACGAAGCCGGGAGGGGGTCCACCCGGGTGGTATACGAGGTAGCTGAGGCCGACGATCTTCGAGTTCGGCGTGGTGCCGTCGTAGAGCAGCTCCGATGGCGCCGCGGGATTGAACGATCCGGCAAGTGAGACGTTGGTGTAGTGCGCCCCGATGCATGGAACGTAGACGGTCGACTGGGTGTATCCCGCAGCGAGCGCGGTCGCGACGGTTGGATACTTGGCGGCCGCGGCTCGTGCTTGTTCCATCTGGACTTGTAGTTCCATGCGTTGGGCTTCGCTGAGGGGGAGTTGTTCGACCATGCCCCGTGGGCCGTGCTCGGCGACGAGCACACTGACATCGCTGGTGGATCCGCCGGTTCCGGCGCCGACTTCTCCGGGCGAGGCCGGCGTGGGTGCGGCCTGCTCGCACGGCGAGGTGCCGGTCGCGGTGCCGACAATCACCTTGAGCTGACCGATTTGTTCAATCGCGGGCGTGGTGGTCGTCGAGCTCGTGGTGGTGGGCTTGGGTGCGCTCGTGTTCGCAGACGAGCTCGAACACCCTGCGACGAGGAGCGCCAGCACGGCGCAACCGGCGATGACGGTCGTGGCCTTGATCCGAGAAGTACGCACCTCGACCCCCTTCAGGCTCTGGGCGCGAGCATACGCCGGATACCTGTTGGTAGCGTAAGGTCGATGCGTCGTCACGTGCTCGTCGCCTGGAGTGTCGCTGCGGTCGTCGTGTTCGGGGCATGTGGCGGGAGTAGCAAGACCTCGACGCCGACGCCCGGCACACAACAAGCGCAGCCGGCTGCGGCGACATCGGTCACCTATGCACCGGCGGGACCCAATCCGTCGATCTCGGCGAAGATGGTCTGCCAGGCGGAAGCCCAAACCGAGATCGCCTCGGCGCTCAGTGTCAAGACGACCCGTGTGACGACCCCCACTTGGGTCAATCACCTCTACTCCTGCACGTACGTGTATCCGAACGGGTCGATCGTGCTGTCGGTCAAGGAGCTCTCGACCGCGGGCGAGACGACCGCCTACTACAACAGCCTCGCAACGAAGTACGGCAAGCGACAGAACATTAACGGCCTCGCGCAAGGCGCGTTCATCGCGCTCAACGATGATGTCGTCGTCCGAAAGGACTACAAGGTGCTCCTCGTCAACGTGGCCGGCATCCCCGCGAACTTCGTTCCCGCCTCGACACGCACCGACGTGGCAGAGAACATCGCCGCCACGATCATGAGCTGCTGGTCAGGCGCGTAGACCGAGGTCTGGTTCGCCGCGCGCGATCAGGGCACCGACGCATATTGCGTATCGCACAGTCGGGTCTGACCGGCGGGAACCTGGCCGGCGCCGATCCCTTCGAGCGCGGCGAACGGCCCGCACGGATTCGGCACCGCCCACACGTGCAGCATCGGCGTGTCGCCGGCCTTGGTGGACCCGGCCGGACAGGTGCCGTTGACCGACGTGATCGACGACAAGACCCGCTGTTGCGGATTGTTCGTGAGGCACAGATCGGCGTGTACATGCCATTGTGTGAGCGGCCCACCGACATCGGGCACGTCGGCGAACGTGCTCCCGAACGGGAGCATGTACATGGCGGCGACCGCGCGCTGCACGCCGTTGCGGTATTCGTACACGACGGACTCGGGTCGCATTGGGTCGAGTATGTGACCGTCGTTGACGTAAGACCAGTTGACATAGTGTTCGTCGCCGGTGATGCCATCGCCGATCGAGCGGTACCCCGCGGCATACGCCTCTGCCGGTGTCTCGAACCGGCGGATGTCAACGATCGTCTCCTCGACGAGCTTCTCAGCCCGGGCTTGCTCGGCGGGCGTGACTCCCGGCGTGCCGCTCAGGTTGATCGCGGTCGTCGAGATGATGGCGGGGGTCTTCGCGCCGGTCGTCAGCGTCGTGGTCGTCGCTGTACTCGGGGTCTTGACCGCCTTGGCGGCTTCCGGCAGCGGGGTGCTCGAACTTCCACAGGCGGCGAGCGCGAGCGAACCCGCCAGGATCGACACGATCAACCGAGCGGAAACACGGTGCACGGCTACCACGCTACGCCCGGTCGCAAGCAGACGGTGACGCGCGGCGTGCCGCTCGACGAGATCCGCTCGGTTGCCGGGTGCCCGACGAGGTCCAGGCGCGACGGTGCCGATCGGCTCGCGATCGGATCGCGCCGTACGCTCTGGGTCGCATGAATCAGGTCCGCCGCCGTCACGCTGTCCGTCGGCTGATCGGCGTGTTCGGCCTCGCGGTCGGCATCGTCGTGTTGGGCGCCGCGCCCGCGTTTGCGCATGCGACGCTCTTGAGTGAAGTCCCGGCTGCTGGGTCGGTTGTCGTGAGCTCGCCAACCCAAGTTGAGTTGACGTTCGACGAGAACGTCGAGATCTCGTTCGGGTCGATTGCGCTCTTCAACCAGCAAGGCAACCGGGTCGACATCGGAGCGCCTCACCACGCGTCCAGTTCCGACCATTCGATCGAAGCGAGCGTGCCCCATCTCGCCAACGGTGCGTACGTCCTGACGTGGCGCGTGATCTCCGCCGACTCCCACCCGGTGCACGGCGCCTACACGTTCAGCGTCGGGAACTCGTCGTTCAACGCTCAAGGTCTCGCGGCCCGACTCGAAGCGAAGGGCGGCGGCAATGAGACCGTCGGAGTGATCTTCGGGATTGTGCGCGCGGCCGAGTTCGCCGGGATCGCGCTCCTCATCGGCGCGGTCGTGTTCGCGGCTGCGGTTCGTCCCCACGGCCGCCGCCGGTCGCGGGGCGACGCACTCGTGTGGGTCGGTTGGATCGGGCTGGTCGTCGCGACGGTCGCCGGGCTGCTCCTCCAAGGTCCGTACGCGGGTGCGTTCGGGTTGTCGGCAACGTTCCATACGGCGGTCGTGCGGGCCGTGCTGCAGACGCGTTACGGACATCTCATCGAGATTCGGCTCGCGCTGCTCCTCGCGGTGTTGCCGCTCCTGTTCGTGTTGCGCCAGACCTGGCATCCTCGATGGTGGTGGTGGGTGCTCGCAACGCCGCTCGGCCTTGCGATCGCGGCGACACCGGGACTCGCCGGTCACGCCGCGACGGGCACGTTCACGCAGCTCGCCGTTCCGCTCGACACCTTGCATGTCACCGCGATGAGCGTATGGCTCGGGGGGCTCGCGGTGCTCGCGTTGATCGTCATCGACCGCGATCCGGACGCTCGCCGCGCCGCCGACCACTTCTCGCCGGTCGCGTTGACGAGCGTCGTGGTGATCGTCGCGTCAGGAGTTTTCGCCGCGTGGCGTCAGGTTGGATGGTCCGTCGACGCGTTCCGGGACACGACGTACGGCCGGATCCTGCTCGTAAAGATCGCGGTGTTCATCGTGCTCCTCGCGCTCGCCGCGTGGAGCCGCAAAATCGTACGCACGCACCGGCCCCTGACACTGAGCGCCGCGGTCGCGACGCAGTCGGCGACGGCTACCCGGACTGCACCGGACGACCCGTCGGTGCGAGGCCTGCGCTGGTCGGTCGGGGGAGAGCTCATCTTCGGTATCGCGATACTCGTGATCACATCGATGCTCGTGAACGCCCAGCCAGCTCGTAGTGCGTTGTCGCTCCCCTACTCCAAAGAATTTCGTGAGCCGACGATGCTCATCGACTTGATCGTCTCTCCCGTGAAGGCCGGCCCGATCGACTTCCATGTGTACACGCTGTCGCCTGCGGGCGGGAACCTGTTCACGCCCGGCGTAACCGCCGAGATGAGCCTGCCCTCCAAAGGCATCGCGCCGCTCACGATTCCGCTGGTGCGGGTGGGTCCCAACCACTTCCTTGCATGCCAGAACGTCCCGTCGACGGCATCCGGTGTTGCGACATGCTCGGACAAGTTCTCGGTTCCGTTTGCGGGCAAGTGGCTCGTTGTGATCCGCGCGCTCCGAGACGAGTTCGACGAAGTCGCGATCCAGACGACCATCGACGTCAGATAGCGCGGCCGACCAGCGCCTGCGCTAGAACACTGAGATTCCGTCAGCCTTGGAGCGGAGCATCGCATGCGTCTACGAATCCTTGTCGCCCTCGCCGTCGCCGGTGTGATGGTATGTGCGCTGGCGGCGCCGGCCTGGGCGCACGTCACGGTCGACCCGCCGTCGGCTCCGAAAGGCTCGACGGTGAAGTTGTCGTTCCTCGCACCGAACGAGGATCCGAGCGCCAAGATGACCGAACTTGCGGTCGCGTTCCCGACACCGCCGCAAACACCGATCCCGACGGTGACGGTCGAGGCGAAGCCGGGCTGGACCGTGCAGGTCACGACACTGAAGCTGACCACACCGATCGTGACGGACGACGGAAGTATCAGCGACATCGTGAGCGAGATCGACTGGAAAGCCAAGACCGTGGCCGACGGCATCGCCGCCCAACAGTTCGGCGAGTTCACGATCGACGCCGACGGCCTGCCCGACAACGAGAACCAGGTCGTGTTCAAGGCAATCCAGACCTACTCCGACGGCAAGGTGGTGCGGTGGATCGACCCGGTCTCGCCGGGCGGCCCGCCCGCCGACAACCCCACGCCGATCCTCCAGCTCACCAATCCTGGGGGATCGGCGACGCCGACGTCGAGCGCGCCGACGTCGAACCAGACCGTCGCGGCGGCGTCCACGAAGGACAACAGCGCGCGTGCCCTGGCGATCGTCGCCATCGCGCTCGGTGCAGTCGCGTTGATCCTCGCGACCGCCGCCCTCATGCGAAAACGCCACGCGTAACGCCTCGCCGAGACCTACCGTTTCACGCACTCGCGCCGAGCGTCGTTCCCGAGAGGTGTCGGTCAGCCCACCCTGCCGTCTCCTCGAACCCATCACAACAAGGTTGCAGGGCGTGAGTCGCGCCGGTAGTACCGAGGGCCGTGCACGACGGACCACCCCACATCTCGCAGTCCCGCCACAGGGCAAGCACGGATTCAAAAGGGAAGAGCCGACAACGACAACGGGTCGCTCGTGGACCTTCGGTCACGGCGTTCGAATCGGTGCCCGCGCTCGTCGCCGCACTCACCACCTCGGTCAGGCGAGGACGATCGCATCGCGGTTATACAACGAGAAGCGACCGACGCCTCCGTCGTTAGACGAACAAACGCGGCGACACGGATCCGACAACTTTGAGATGACCCATCAGATCTCGCAACCGCGAGCTGCTACATGTCGCCCGGCCCCTTGCAGAACCCAACGGCATCAGTGTGTTCGGTGCCGTCGGCGCATTTCACGTCGGGATTGTTATGAGAAAACACGCCGAGCGGACTTTCCCATCCTGGCACGACCCACGCGTGCACCATCCAGGTCGTTCTAGGCATGAAGGTGCCGTGCACCGCAGCACATTGCCCGGCCGTGACATCGGAGTCGGCCGCGAACGGTACGACGATCTTCGGGCCCCCAAAGATCACGCACGTGTTCGTGTGACGATGCCAGTGATCGTTCGGACCCGCGAACCCAGCCGGCGGATTCACGGCCCCACCCAGATACATCACGCCAATCACTTGCGAGGTTGGACTGTTGCCGTCGTAGATGAGCGACGGAGGATTCGCTGGATCGAATGCGCCGTACGTAGCGCTGATGTTGATGTAGTGGGCGCCCGTCTCTGGTGAGAACTTTCCAGCCGGGATGAATCCAGCCGCGACCGCGTCAGCGACAGTCGGATACCTGAGGGCAGCGGCCCGCGCCGCGACCAGTTGCACGGCAAGCTCCGCTCGGGTCGCCGCGTTGAGCGGCTGGTCGGGAATCAGCGCTTCGCGCTCTTCGTCGATGTTGCACGAGCCCGGTGCCGCGCCCGGCGCACACACCGGCGGGAGCGTGGTCGGTGTCGCCTTCGTCACGACGACGGTCTTCGTGACCGTATGAGGCGACGCGGCCGCATACGCGACCATCGCCGTCACCGCGACCAACACGACGGCGCCGATCGCATTCGCGAGCGGGCGGCGCCTTCGTCCAACCCGTGTGAGCTCGACGACCGACTGGTCCTCGGTACGCTCGAACGTTTGCATCGACCACCCCCAAGCTCGATCTCCGTGAGCGTACGCCGAACCGGCAAGCCACGCGGGGCCTAATTTTGAACCGTGTCGGATGCAGTGTACGCGGCGCGCAGGAACTGCGAGTCAAAGACGAACACAGCGGCGCCACGTTACGGGCACTTGTGTTTCCAGTGCCGGCCGACGATGGCGAGTATCTCGTGTCCACGCGGCTGGGTGCCCACGGTGTTACGGGTTCGTCTTCGGAACCTGCGGGCGGGATTGCTCGGTCGAGAGCGCGCATCTGGAGCGTTCAGGCCGCGACGGGCGACGCTTCCCATGGCCCGCGTGTACTTGAGGTGTGTGTGTCGTCCCTCCGACACGACCCATGAGTACACGCGCTCATCTGCCCGCTGTTCTGCAATGCCGGCTCGGGGTGTACCCTCGATCAGCTAGTCGTTGCTCGGGACCCCGGTAGCGCGTTCGCTCGGTAGTTTCTCGAGACGCCTAGTTCGGGTCGGACGACCGCACACGGTTGTCGGCCGTTCGAGCTCGACGCCTCCTTGGTATGGAGGAATGTCTTGTCGACTCTTGCGCCGCCAGCTCCGTCCGTGCCGTCTATTCCTGAACCGACGATGGTTGTTGGGCGTTCCCGCCGGACGTTGCTCGGCTTTGTGGGTACCCGCCGGGTTGTGGAGGTCATCCTCACGATCGTGCTCGGCGTCGGCGGTGGTCTGATGTTGTTCGGAGCCAACTTCGGTCTGAACATGGTCCATAGCCAGCTCAAAGCGCAGGACATCTCCTTTCCGGCGAAGGGGAGCCCTTCGCTGACGCCGGCCGAGTTCCCTGATCTGCAGCGATACGCGGGTCAGTCGGTCGACACCGGCGACAAGGCGAAGGCGTACGCGGACGGGTTCATCCGCCGCCACCTTCTGGCGGTCGCCGATGGGAAGACCTACTCGCAGGTGAGCGCGCTGTCGTTGGCGTCTCCGAACGACACGAAATTGACCGGTGAGGTCGCGACGATGTTCAAAGGTGAAACGTTGCGCGGCTTGCTGCTGTATTCATGGGGTTGGTCGGTCGTGAGCACGATCGCGCTGTACGCGGGTATCGCGGCGCTGATCGGTTTTTTGGTCATGCTGTTGGCCACTGTCGGTGACTTCGTCGCCGACCCTCGCATCGCCGCCCGTCACCTCGCCACGACGTAAAGGAGCTGTTGTGCGGGCACTCGTGTACCACGGTCCGGGTAACAAGGCGTGGGAAGAAGTTCCGGCGCCCACGATCATCAACGACACGGACGCGATCGTCCGCGTCGATGCGACGACGATTTGCGGATCCGATCTCCACATACTCAAAGGCGATGTCCCCGAAGTGACCGACGGGCGCATCCTCGGCCACGAAGCCGTCGGGACCGTCGAGGCGGTCGGCGCGTCGGTGAAGAACGTGCATCCCGGCGATCGTGTCCTCGTCTCGTGCATCACCGCGTGCGGCGGGTGCCGGTTCTGTCGGCAAGCGCGTTACGGGCAGTGCGTCGGCGGCGGCGGTTGGATCCTCGGCCACCTCATCGACGGCACGCAGGCCGAGTACGTGCGCGTGCCGTTCGCCGACACCTCCACGTACCCAATGCCCGACGGTGTCGCCGACGAGGACATCCTGATGTTGGCCGACATCCTGCCCACCGGGTACGAGATCGGCGTGCTCAACGGGCGGGTGCAACCGGGTGATGTCGTCGCGGTGGTCGGTGCGGGCCCGATCGGACTGTCCGCGATCATGGGCACGCGGCTGCTCAGCCCGAGCCACGTCGTGGCCATCGACCTCGCTGACAGTCGCCTCGACGCCGCCAAGCAATTCGGTGCCGACGTCGTCGTCAACAACGGTCGCCAAGACCCGCTCGAGGTCGTACGGGAGCTCACGGCTGGTCTCGGGGCCGATGTCGCCATCGAAGCGGTCGGGACGGCAGCCACGTTCGAGCTCGCCACGACGTTGATCCGCCCGTGTGGGCATGTCGCCAACATCGGCGTGCACGGCACACCAGCGACCTTGCACCTCGAGCAGTTGTGGACGAGGGACGTGACCATCACGACCGGGCTTGTCGACACGAACTCCACGCCCACGTTGCTGCGCCTCGCGACCGGCGGCCAGCTCGACGTCGCGCGCTTCGTCACGCATCACTTCCCGCTGGCTGAGATGATCGAGGCCTACGACACGTTCGCCCGCGCGGCCGACACCGGCGCACTCAAGGTCGTCCTCACACCCGACCCTCCGGGCGAGTAAATGGAAGCGACGATTCTCGCCGAAGCGGTCTCGAAGCGGTTCGGGGCCACCCAGGCTTTGGATCGGGTCGATCTGTCCGTCGACGAAGGTCAGGTCCTTGCGCTGCTCGGACCGAACGGGTCGGGAAAAACGACGTTGGTACGCGTGTTCACCACGTTGCTCAAGCCCGACAGCGGTCATGCCAGCGTGGCCGGCTTCGACGTCACGCAGGACGCGACCGCGCTTCGGTCCGTGATCGGCCTCGCCGGCCAATACGCCACGGTCGACGAGTTGCTCACCGGACGCGAGAACCTCGAACTCGTTGGGCTGCTCTATCACCTCGACAAGGCCGAATACCGACGCCGAGCCCAAGAAGCGTTGGAGATCCTCACACTGGTCGACGCAGCAGACAAGCAAGTCAAGACCTACTCGGGCGGGATGCGCCGCCGACTCGACTTGGGAGCCAGCCTGATCGGCCGTCCACCGGTGCTGTTCTTGGACGAACCGACGACCGGACTCGATCCTCGAACCCGCGACGACCTGTGGCAATTCATCGAAGACCTCGTCGCCGAGGGCACAACCGTTCTGCTCACCACGCAATACATGGAAGAAGCGGAACATCTGGCGAACAGCATCGTCGTCATCGACTCGGGTCGGGTCGTCGCGCAAGGCACCGCCGACGAGCTCAAAGATCGCATGGGCGGCGACGTCGTGGAAGTCCGGGTGACCAACCGAGCCGACCTTGAACGAGCCACGGCGCTCATCGCCGACCTGGGCAACGCACCACCGCGTGTCGACTCAGACTTGAAGCAGATCCGCGTGCCGACCAAGGGCGGCGCCAAGGTTCTCATCGCGGCCGGACGGTTACTCGACGACGGCGGCGTCGCACTGAACGACCTCGGCATCCGACGCCCCTCGCTCGACGACGTCTTCCTTGCGATCACCGGACACGCGGCGCAAGTCACCAACGCCGCGAAGGGATCCAGTGACTGACCTCGCAATCCGCGACGCACCTTTCGCGACGGGGCCTGGGGTGCAACGGCCGATCGCCCGCGTCGTTGCCATCACTCCCGCGCTTGCGTTGCGCGACATTCGGGGCATCACGCATCGAAACCTGTTGCGGCTGATCCGCACACCCCAGCTGCTGATCGCCTCGATCGTGCAACCAACCATCGTTCTCTTGCTGTTCCGCTACGTGTTGGGCGGAGCGATCAGGATTCCCGGCGTCGACTACGTCAACTTCATGATGCCCGGCATCTTCCTCGAGACCGTATTGATCGGCGGCATGACCACCGCGCTCGCACTCTCCCAAGACATTCAAAGCGGGATGATCGACCGTTTCCGCAGCCTGCCCATGGCGCGATCCGCCGTCTTGGCCGGACGAACACTCGCCGACGTCTGTCGGAGTGCTGTCGCAATGACATGCATCATTGGTCTCGGACTCCTCGTCGGTTTCCGATTCCACAACAACTTGGTTGCATGCCTCGCCGGTGCAGCACTCATCATCGGCTTCGGCTACGCATTCACGTGGGTCTACGCCGCCGTCGGACTCGCCGTGAAAGATCCCCAGACCGCGCAAATGGCCGCAATCCTGCCCATGTTCGTCCTCTTCTTCGCGAGCTCGGCACTGGTACCCGTCTCAACCATGCCCGGCTGGCTGCAACCCTTCGCAAGGAACCAACCCGCAAGCGTCACCATCGAAGCCGTACGCGCGCTCTTCGAAGGCGGTCCGATCTACCACCCGCTCTGGCAAGCCATCCTGTGGTGCGCCGGGATCTTCATCGCCTTCTTCGCCCTATCGCTCAACCTCTACCGAACCGCGACCAACTGATGCAATACGCAGAGGAGTACTCGGTGCGTAGTCGGTGTGGTGCGAACGCCGCCCGTGTCAATGCACCGCGGTCGCGTACTCAGCCGCGTACGCACGCTCGCAGCGCCGGCGTTCCACACAGCCACGACACGTGGCCGACGCGATCCGCTGAACGTATCCGAGCGCAACATTCCAACAGTGATCGCAGTCGCGACACAAGAAATGCACCGCCTTCGTCAGCTGCTCAACGACCGGTTCGAGTCGATCGGAGCCGCACGTCGGGCAAGACGCGAGCGGATACGCAATCGGATGGGCGGCACGCACATCGAACTGATCGGCAACCATGGAGGCCTTCGCATTCGCTCGGTGGTACCTACGGTAGGGCGCGACGTCAAAGACGAGTAGGGGAGCAGGTCCGCTCGCCGGGGTGACGAAGGACCTAATTCCGACGGACTCCAGACTCTGTCCCAGCGAGCCGTCCCGGTAGATGCTTGCTACACACGAGGTCGGAGGTGGCCATGAGCGCAAAACCAGGAGACGAGATCGTCGTCGACGCGGTGCACGCCGGTGAACCGAAACGGGAAGGTGAAATTCTCGAAGTCGAGACGCGAGACGGTGTCGAACGTTACCGAGTTCGATGGGACGAAGGACACGAGACGATCTTCATGCCCGGGTCGACCGCCCACGTTGTAAACCTGCATCCGACATCCTGAACACGGTGCCGAGCGCGCTGGCGGTCGACGTTCACGGCTTGGTGAAGTCCTACTCGGGCGCGCCGGTTGTCAGGGGTATCGACTTGGCGCTCCGCCACGGCGAGGTGTTCGCGCTGCTGGGCCCGAACGGTGCGGGCAAGACCACCACGATCGAGATCCTCGAGGGCTACCAGGCCCGCGACGACGGCGAGGTCACGGTTCTTGGCGTGGATCCCGGCCGTGAGCGGGCGAAGTTGAAGCGCCGCATCGGGATCGTGTTGCAGTCCACGAGCATTGATCGGTACCTGACCGTCTGCGAGACGATCGCGATGTACGCCACCTATTACCCGCACCCGCGGCCAGTGGATGAAGTGATCGCTTTGGTGGGCCTCGAAGAGAAGCGCAACTTCCGGGTACTCAAGCTCTCCGGCGGCCAACAGCGCAGGTTGGACGTCGCGATTGCGCTGGTTGGCAACCCAGAACTGTTGTTCCTCGACGAGCCGACGACCGGGTTCGACCCCTCGGCCCGTCACGAGGCGTGGGAAGTGATCAAGAATCTGGCGACGCTCGGCATGACGGTTCTGCTCACCACCCATTACATGGACGAGGCACAGTTCCTCGCTGACCGCGTCGCGGTGATCGTGGCCGGACAGATCGTCGCCGAAGGCCCGCCCGCGACGCTCGGCGACCGTCAACTGATCAAGTCGCGGATCCGGTACCGCCGCCCAGCGGGCGCGACGCTCCCGGACGGCCTTTCTGCCACCCCGGGACCAGATGGCTACACCGAGATCACACCCGACGACGTGGCCCAGACGTTGCATCAGCTCTCCGGATGGGCCATCGATCATCGGGTCAGCCTGAACGATATGCAGGTGACAAGGCCGTCACTCGAGGACGTCTACCTGTCACTCACCGGCACTTCCGCCGGCGAGGGCACCAGACATCCTGCACTCAGCGGGAAGCAGACAGGACGCGGGAAATGAACGCGGCACCGGTGACTGTCTCGCAGGTGAGGTATGTGAACAAGGCCTACTGGCGCAATCCAGCCTCAGCGTTCTTCGCGCTCGCATACCCGCTCATGTTCCTTGTCATCTTCACGTCGATCTTCCGCAACGCCACAGTACGGTTCGGCGCAAGGTCGGTGAACGAGGCCACGTTCTACGTACCGGCGATGGCGGCCCTCGCAGTGATCACCGTCTGCTTCAACAACATCGCGGTCGCGATCACGGTCCAACGGGACTCCGGCGTGCTCAAACGCACCAACGGCACGCCACTGGCCAGCGGATCGTTCTTTGGCGCCCGGATCCTGCACGCAGTACTCGTGTCGGTACTGCTCGTCCTCATCACCGCCGCGTTCGGGCGAGCGTTCTACAACGCCGACATCCCCACCGGCGCCACCCTGGTGCGCATGCTCATCATGCTCACCGTCGGCGCGGCCGCGTTCTGCGCGCTCGGATTCGCGATCTCATCGGTGATCCCGAACGCCGATGCCTCGCAGCCGATCGTCAACGCGGTCATCTTGCCGTTGCTCTTCCTGTCGGGCGTGTTCATCCCGCTCGGGAACAACCCGCCCGCGTGGATGAACTGGGTCGGCCGGATCTTCCCGATCAAGCACTTCCTCACCGGCATGCAGGCCGGATTCCTCGGCAGCCCGTTCCACTGGACCGACGTCGTGATCGTGGCTGCATGGGGGCTAGGCGGACTTCTCTTCGCGATCCGCTACTTCCGCTGGGCACCGCGAACCGATTAACGCGTCGCGACACTGCGACGACTTGTCAGAGCGTTGACGTTGCTGTCCTCACTCGAGGAGCGGGCCTTGGTCTTCGGCCTCAAGTTGGTCGGATCGGCCGCTTCGCGTTGCGACCGACCGAGGTTGCCACAACGATCGCGTGCGACAAAAGCCGCTTTCGACGTTTCGAGCTTCGTCAGAGGATCGTGAGCCGTCCGAACCTCGTCAGGCGTCCAATCCGCGACGAACTTGGCGAATCGATCGAGACCGACCTGCTCGAGACGACGTGCCGAGGGTCCTCGCGAAGAAGGACCTCCGGCACTGCCATGACCATCGGGATGTCGGTACCGTCGAGCGGTGAGTGGCTACGGGCTCGAGATCCTCGGCGGTGAGGCCTGCGATGCGCTGTTGCGTTCGCAGCGTATTGGGCGCATCGGCGTTTGTAGTGGCCGCCCGGGGGTGTTCCCGGTGGTGTACGGGTTGTTCGACTCCGATGTGGTCTTCCGCACCGCGCCGGGCGAGAAGCTGATCGCGGCCGCGTTGCATCATGAGATCGTGTTCGAGATCGACTCGTACGATCTCGACTCGCGCACGGGTTGGAGCGTCAACGTCTTTGGCACCGCCGAAGAGATCGCACATCCCGTCGAGCTCGCGCGCGCGGAGGCGCTCTATCTTCCACCTTGGGCCGGTGAGATTCGTGATCGCTACGTCAGGATCAAGGCCATCGAGGTGAGTGGGCGGCGAATCGCCGCGACCTCTCGCGCGTCGAGACACGCGTCGTCTTTGGGGTTACCGGCCCGGGATCTGCGCCCGTAGCTTCGGCATAGGTCGTCGGAGACGCTGGTCCGGCAAGAGCCATTCGGGATCCTGGACACGACTTTGTTTTTCGAATATCTGCGGAAGCACACGGCGACCGCTCGGTCGGCGGAGACACTCGCGGAGCTGATGTGCGGTCGGCGTTCGCGCGTTGTGCCTCGCGTGATGCCGGTCGAGATCAATGTGCGCTCAGCGCCGCGCTCGGACTGAGGCGCGCACCTCGGACGGCGCGGCGTCGGCGAACCCGATCAGAACCGACCGCGGCGACGGGACGGCACCAGGGGTCGAGTCGCGTCGGTTTGCGTTCAGGGCCGTGCGTTGATCGGAACAAAAGAGTGGGCATGCGCGACTCTCGGCGAGTTGCATGCTCGTGCTGCCGAGTGGGGCGGCGCGCGCGTTGTCCGCGTGTGCCCAACACCAGGAGATCAGCTGAGCAGTCAGTCACGACCTGGCAGAGCGCGCTCGCGGGCTCGCCGTGCACGAGTTGCCGTGGTACCCGTTCGGGCGCGAAGCCGGAGAGCGCAACCGTCCAGGCTTCGATCTCATGACGCAGATGACCGCCTTCCGGGTCGCCGCCCTCGAGTTCGAGCAGACCGACGGCGTGTCCGGCGATGTTCCGCACGCGCCCACCTGCTCGGCGAGACCGGCGACCCACGCAACGGCGTAGCGGCTGTGCTGCGATCCGTCGAGGCCGACAACAATCGTGTTTTACCGGCGACCCATCAGCGCGAGATCCGCGGGGATTCTTGCTGGACGGTCGGTGCGCGACGATCAGGCTGTCATTGTCTCGGTCCGGAGTCGGTGTCGGTTTCGGTGTGTCCGGGAGGGGGGATGCGTCGGCCGGTGATCGTGTGGGGTCTGATGCGCAGCCATACCTGTTTGCGGCCCGGAGCCCACGGCCCGAGCGGCAGGCGTTCCAGCCGAGCGATCTCGACGGGTTCGCGTATCTCTTCTGCCTTGCCGCTGATGATGACACTCCATCCGGTGTGGTAGCGACGGTCGATGTCGTCGCATTCGAACGCGACGAACCCGTGACGGGCCGCGTACAACTTGGTGCCTTCGTCGGTTCGTAACACCACCGCGTGCCCGTCAAGTGTGAAGTTCACCGGAAACACGAGCGGGCGCTCTTCTATGACGATCGCGAGTCGACCCAACGTCGACGTACGCAAGAGGCGTATGCATTCGTCGGGATCGAGGGTGACGAGACCGGTTCGCGGATCCACGTCCATGTTCTCACCGCGATTGGTGCTCAATGGGTTGGTGTTTGGTGTTCGGGGGTGGCTTCGTCGTCGCGGTGGGTGACGAGCAGTGGGCACGACGCAAGGTGCAGCACGCCCATCGTCATGCTGCCAAGCGCGAGTCGCGCCAAGCCCGCGCGTCCGTGGCAGCTCATCGCGACGATCGCAGCAGGTAGCTCGTCGGCGAAGTCGGCAAGCGCGCCCGCGGGATAGTCGCTGGTGATCATCGTTGGCGCGACGGCTTCGCCGTAGAACTGCGCGGCGATCGAGCCGAGCAACCCGTCGGCATGCTCCGCGCTCTCGATGTCGAGCGGATGTACGACAACGCCGACATGGAGGTCCAAGCCGAGTAGCTCCGACCATTCCCGAGCGGCAGGTGCGAGCTCATGCGATCCGCCGCCGCCGTCGGTACAGGCCACCAAGTGTGATGATCGCTCGAGGAAGTCGGCCCGGCAGTTCCTGCCGACGAGGAACATCGGCCGACCGGCATGCCGGATGACGTCCTCGGCCACGCTTCCGAGCGCCGCCCAGCGCAGTCGCCCGCGGCCGTGGGTCGTCATGCAAACCATGCGTCCGTCATCGCCGTCAATCGCTTCGCCGATTGCCTCCGCGGCGCCGGCCTCGTCGGTTGCGATGACGTCGACCGGGCATCGATCGCAGCGCGTTGCGTGCGCTTCGAGATACTGGCCGGGTTCGAGGTGCCCGGAATATTGGGCCGAGATCAGAAGCAGCCCGGCGCCGATGCGTTCAGCCAGCGTTTGCGCGACGCCCAAAGCCCGTTCCGCGAATTCGGATCCGTCCAGCGGAACCACGAGCGTTTTGACTGCCATCGAGCGTTCCTGTCGGGTTGGGGACATCTACTCCGGGTCCGGTTGGTGTGGATCGGCGAGCACCAGCCGAGCTCTGCGAGTTCGGTTTGGTCGACCTCGAGCAGGTCGTCGTCGGCTCGCTCGTCCTCGTCGCACGGATCTTCGGTGAGCCCATCGGGATCTTGGAGCTAGTGGCGATCGCTATCGCCAGCGTGCGCGTTGAACTGATTGGTGACCATGAGCCCTTTCGTTCGCTCCACTCGAACGGTAAACGGTCACGAAAAGGGCGAGTAGGGGAGCAATACCGCGCTCCGAGGTGACAAAAGACCCGTTCTCGCCCGGCTCGAATCTCAACCGTCTTCGACTGCGCGGCGATTCGGTGGTCAATCGCGGGTTGCGCAGTCACGCTCAGAGACTCGCGCCCGAGTTGGGTACCTCAGCAACCGTTCAAGTACCTCGACCACCGCACCAACGCGACCTCGAGTTCGGCGGTGCATCTGCATACTCACTGGTAGATCGGTACCGCACCTCTGGCCCGACGCTGCGACAACGCGCCCTGGCCGCGTAGGGCCGAAGGTCATTTCCTATGGGTGGCGGCTGTAGCGACCGGCGCGCAGCGTCGATGCGGAGTGTGGTCGGCCGATATGGATCGCGGCTGAGCCTCCCCGATTCGAGAAGGCGCGATGGACTCGATACGTGCTAGCAGTCGCGCTCGGGTTATCCGATAATGCGGCGCCGTAGGCGAGATCCGTTGTTGCGTTCGCAGGCTCGTCGGCGCGTGTGGGCGTACGGAGCGGCCGCGCTGGTGGTCATCGTGTTAGTCGCGGTTCTGAGTGTGGGGCCTATGCTCTCGGCCCGGGCGGAGGTTCGCCGAGTAGCACGTGACGATTCGGCAGTGCAACAGGTGCTGGATCTGCGCGCCACGTTCGCGGAGTTTCAGCTCTTCTTGTTGCCGCAGTTCGCCAAGCTGTCCACGACCGCGACGACGTTTGATCCGACGGAGATTGCGACCGGCTCTCAGATCGTACAGACGGCCATCGACCAAACCCAGGTCGCGACCGCGACGTTGAACGCGATGGGTCTGCGCGACGACGCCCGCGCCATCAACGCCGCCAGCGCCACGTTCACGAAGTCATTGACCGCGTTGGGGACGCTCATCGCGGGCCGACCGCTTGCGGTGATCGCGACCACGCGCACGGCGGAAGAGGCGACGTTCACACAGGCACGAGCGGTGACTGCGACTGCGGCAACACGGCTAGAAGGGCTCAGCAGCGCCGACGCGCAACGCGGCATCCGAAGCCTCAACGACGGTGGCGTCACCGTCCTCATGGCGGATATCTGCGCCGCTGCCCTCGCGGTCGCAGCAGCGTTGATACTCGGTGGACGACTGCGCCGTCGCGAATACGCGAGCCGAATCGACACCAAGCGGCGGAACTACGAAGCGACCCTCCAAGAAGCGCTCGACATGGCCGACACCGAAACCGACGCCTACACCGTCGTCACGAAAGCGCTGCGAGAATCCGTCCCGCATCTCCAAGTCGAAATGCTCGTCGCGGACTCCAGCGGCGCCCATTTCCACCAAACGCTCGACACCACCGAACCGTCTCTCACCGACCGACGGTCCGGCTGTGGTGTCGTCTCACCGATCGATTGTCCCGCCACCCGCCGCGGCCACACCCTCGTGTTCCCATCCAGCCAAGCCCTGAACGCCTGCCCACACCTCGCCGGGCGGCCGTCCGGCGAACTCTCCGCCGCGTGCGTCGCGGTCAGTATCACCGGCCGCAGCTCGGGCGTCGTCCACGCCATGGGACCCGACGGCACACCACCCAACGAAAACGACGTCAGCTACCTCGAGATCACGACCCGCCACGCGTCCGAACGCATCGCCATGCTCCGCGCGTTCGCGAAATCCGAAACGCAAGCCCGAACCGATCCCCTCACCGGCCTGTGGAACCGCCGCAGCCTCGAAAACCGGGTGCGTGAACTCTCCCGAGACGGAACACCCTACGCACTCGCCTACGGCGACCTCGACCACTTTAAAATCCTCAACGACACCCACGGCCACGAAGCCGGCGACCAAGCACTCCGCCTCTTCGCCCGCGTCCTACGAGACTCCGTCCGGCCCGGCGACGTCACCGCCCGCTACGGCGGCGAAGAGTTCGTCATCGTCCTGCCGGACTGCAAAACCGAGACCGCAACCAAAATTCTCGAACGACTGCGCGAGGAGCTCGCACTCGCACTCACCCTCACCAACGGCCGCGTCCCGGCCTTCACGGTCAGCTTCGGCCTCGCATCCTCGACGGACGCCGACACCTTCGACGAAGTCGTCGCCGTCGCCGACCGGGCACTCCTCACCGCCAAAACCGACGGCCGGAACCGCACCGTTCTCGCCACCGCCCACACCATCGAAACCGCACAACAAACCACGCGCCAAGACAAGCCCGTCACGACCACGCCGACAGCCGCGCCGACCGCACTTATCCGAGCCACGAAACGCGCACAGATTGCCCCTGATGGTGAGGCGCGCGATGCGCAGCCACCGCGGACGCACACAACGACGCGATGACGTCCTGAATGCTCGCCCCGAACCTTGTCAGAGGATGAGCGGCACGTCGGGCACGTTTACCGTGACGGGCCCACATGCAGGCGCGACGACCCAGACGGTTATCGACGTCACTTCGTCCACCACATTCCCCGACCGGGCCTCGAGGTCCGTTTCGCGAACGTGTTTGGGAATGCGGGCTTCCGCCTGAAACCGGCTCGATCGACGTAGCCGCGAACGTAGCCATTCATCGCAGGTCGGCGACTTCGTCACAGGCGATGATGGCTCGACACGGCCGGGCCCACGAGCGCGCTCGGAGGACGACTGAGCCCCTGCTGAGCAGCGCTTTTGTCGCGAACCGTGCGGAACGCGACGTCCCGTCACGCAACCGCGCGACCGCCATCGGTGCTGCTTTGCAAGCAGGGGTCGTGGGTTCGAGTCCCATCGTCTCCACCGCGAAAGTGCGGGCAGGGCGTTGCGCTCAGCCCGGCTGCGCTTCGCGGCGCTCGTCGTGCCATCCGCGTGCCACTTCCGCGCCACAACGACGAAAGATATCGGCGATTGACAGGCCGGGCGTACAAGCGGTCCCCCGGCGTTCGTTATTCATTCAGCAGTCGATACCTGAGTCGCTCGTTCTCGAGCGCGCTCTGAAGACGCGGTGACGGCGCCGAGAGGATGACCTCGGCCTCGAGGCGGATCGCTGCGGCGAGCGCCTCCGTTGCGAGAATGTTCAGCGAGTGATGCCGTCGAAGCCGACCGATATCGGGAGCGAGCTCGCGGAGACTGATCAGCGCGATGTCATCGGGGAGTTCCAGGACCGCGGAGATTGCGCGGTCGCGTAGGCCGGCCGGGAGCTCGGCGAACGGCCCGGACAGCACGCCAAGACGGTCCGTCGTTCCCAGCACGGCCTGGCAGAGTCGCACATACCAATAGCCGGTCGTCGCGAGGTCGAAGCGCCGCAACGCTCTCGGAGTACTGCCGCGCAGCACCGCGCCGAGCGCCTGATCGTCGAGGAGCGCGACGCTCACTCGGCTTCGACCGCTGTCGCTCGATCAGCAGTGCACGTTTGGCGAACGTTCGCTCCGAGGATCTTCGCCTGGTCGCTCACTCGTTTGCGAGATCGGGATCGCCGAAACCTTCAGAGGCGTCCTGCCAGTCGTCAGTGGTGACGGCACCCAATAGCTGTTGCCTCAGTCGCTTCACGCCGCCTGGAACAATGATGACCGCGTCGCCCAGGTCGAGATAGCCCACCTCGCCGCCCTGACCGAGACGCCAGCGACGCCGAGTCGCTGAAGGCAGGCTCATTTGGCCTCGTGACGAAACCCGCAGATTCCCGGAAGATGCCATAGCGGGATTCTACAAGGTGATTTTCCTACGTGCCTTGTCATGCTTCGCGTGCGGTGGACGCTCTTCGCCGCGCCGGCAACGGGCGAGCGTCGGCAACCCTGGCTGGCACACCGGACAAAAGGATGGCATGCAGAGCGTGACGCTTGGCTACGACGAAGGTGGCTCGTTGACCCTGGCCAATCCGAAGCGTGGCGAGTTCCCCGAACTCTGGTGGATCACGGCGACTGTCGAGCAGCATGGCGTCCGTGCGTCGACTCAGGTTGAGTCGCATTACGCCCGCTTGTTTCGACGATCTCGTGGAGTTTCTCGAAGACTTGGCCAGTGCCTGGCGCGGCTGGGACGGGACGAAGACCTACGTGTCGCTGAGCTTGGGATCCCCTATGCGCTTGGTGGGTCGATGGCCAGCTCCCTTGTCGGCGAACCCCGATCGACGGTCGATGTCGACATCGCTGTCAAGCTCGAGCGCGAAGCTGGAGCGGCGCTTCTCGAACGTGCCAACGCCGAGTTCTATGTCCTCGTCGAGGCCGCTCTGACAGCGATCCACAGGCACTCTTCGTTCAACCTCGTCGACACCGCGCACGGTTGAAGGTCGATCTGTTTGTGCTAGGAGACAGTCCGCTCGACCGCATGCAGATTGAGCGGCGGATGAACATCGCGATCCCCGGTCTCGCCAATCGAATATGGGTGACCTCGCCGGAAGATCAAGTGCTCCGCAAACTCGACTGGTACCGAAGCGCCGGCCACGGATCGGAGCGGCAATGGCGCGACGTTGTCGGAATCCTGCGGATCCATGGCGACGTCCTCGACCGTGAATATCTGAACGAAACCGCGCGCCCGCTTAGCCTCGAAGCGCTACTCGCCGTCGCGACCGACGAAGCCAACGTGGCCTGAAGGTCTTCGCAGAGACGGTTGCAGCCGCGGTTCAGCGTCTGTCTCGCATTGTCTCGCCGAGCTTCTCGAAGGGGTGACTCCATCGCGCGGACGGCGTCATTCGCGGCGGTGCTCGGGGCCGAGTGGGACACGCGTCGGCTTGGGCGCCCACCTCGTCTCGGGGCTCATGCTGCACGTTTGTTGCCGTCGGGTAACGGACGGTTCCATGCGAGCCGGCACGTCAACACCCGCAGCTTCCGAGGCCGCCGACCCGACGTCGCCCGTAGCGAACATCTCAACCATCGATCGCATCACCACGCTCGCCGACTCCGGCTCCTTCATCTGCACAAGATTGCCGAACCGGCGCGCCGCCGGCCGGCACTTTTCGGGCGACGGCTCCATGAGCGACCGCTCGGACTGGCCGGTCGGCGGAGTCTCAACCGCGCAGGCGCACTCGAGCGAGGCTCGTCACCCGAGTGCTCCTCAAATGATTTCTCCCGAGCGACGGACAGCAGCACTCCGCTCGCTACGGGAGGGTTGCCGCAAGCCACCAGGTGAGGCGGACGGATCTGTAGGCGGGGCTCCGATTCAAGCCAACGCCGGCACCAGTTGATCCCAAACGGCGTCGAGGATGTCAGTGGTGGGTCCCTGGTAGTGCGCGGTCACGCTGATGCAGGCGTGGCTTTCCGGCAGCACGATCCCGAACTGCCCGTATAGGCCGTCCATGCGCCACGCTCGGTCGCGACTGCACAGCCACACGTGCAGCC
>Ga0182024_10007174_pt1 | contig 24113 bp, 23 predicted proteins | sample P32metaG_FD_120480 | JGI IMG/M metagenome (GOLD analysis project Ga0182024, IMG submission 120480) | Permafrost microbial communities from Stordalen Mire, Sweden - P3-2 metaG (Illumina Assembly) | ecosystem: Environmental > Terrestrial > Soil > Wetlands > Permafrost | place: Sweden: Stordalen...
ACCTTGTCCTCGGACATGCCGTCGATGACGATCTCGTACATCGCCCCGACGCCGTCGGGCACGAGCGAGTCGTCGATCTGGGCGCGCAACGTGGGGGCGAATTGATGATTGGTGGAGGCCGGCATCGAGGAGGACGTGAGCGCGCCGACCTTGCTCCCGCTGCGCACGATCCCTCCGGGGAACGGCAGCGCGACGCCTTCGTCGCGCATCGCGTCGACTGCCGCCTGCGCAGCGCCGAGCGCGCGCGCCTCGTCCGCGCCGCCGATCACCAGGTTGCCGCCTCCGACGCCGGTGCCGACCCCGACCGACTCGCAGACGAGGAATTCCCCCTCCATCACCGGGATGCGCCAGAACCGTTCACCCGAGATCACCTTGCTGGCCTGAAACCCGTCGCCGAAGTAGCGCAGGCTGGAACCGAGCGCCACCCGCTTCTCGGCCCAGGGCAGTCCGTCGAAGCACGCCGTCGTCGGGCAGGTCATGACGCACTGTCCGACGCGGTCGAGCACCCGCTTGCCGACGCCTTCGCGGTCCATGGCGAACAGCAGCACCGAGACGCCCGGCCGGCCGTCCGGGGTCTGGGTGATGTGGCTCTCGATCGCCGCTTCGCACTTACAGCCGATCACCGAAGTGGCAAAGCCGGTCGCCGAACGCGCCGCTTCGAGCGCCCAGCCTGCGGTGGCGGCCGTGATCACCAGCCGTGCGTAACGCATCGGGAACGCCTCGGCGAACGTGTCCTCGACCCGGGTGTCGCCGAGCGTGAAGGAGCCGGTGGGCGTCGACGCCTCGGTCATCCGGCGGCCTCCACGATCCGCGCCGGCTCGCGCAGCGCCGGGTCGCGCACCGGGTAGTGCTCGAAGGCCACCGTGTAGCGGTCGCCGAACAGGGGCTCGAGCACCCGGCTCACCTCAGGATCGAACGGGGCGCTGCTCGAGAGCAGGAGCCCATCGTCTGCGCGTCGCAGGTCGCCATCCTCGACGGCCAGTTCACCGCCCTTGATCACATAGCGAGGGGTGGCGAACATCTCCTCGCGGTCGGCGCGGTCGTGGTAGATGGTCACGTCGGCGTCGGCGCCGATCCCGAGGTGGCCCTTGTCGGTCAGCCCGAGCCGGCGCGCGGGCGCGGCGCGGGTGATGATGGCGATCTCGTTCAGGGTGTACTCGCGGTCCAGCCCGTCGAGCAGGGCGGTGCGCCGGATCGCCCGTTGATTGGCGCGGCCCATCTGGTCCTCACGGAAGGCGCTGTCCATCAGCAGGCGGATCAGCTTCGGGTAGCTGAGGAACGAGCCGCCGTTGGGATGGTCGGTGGAGAGCATCACCTGCCAGGGATCGCGGCCGAGCAGGAACAGCTCCAGTCCGATCCCCCATTGGAGGGCGTGGACGTAGTTGCCCGCCCGATACGTGTAGGGCACGATCCCGCAGCCGGTCTCCACCTCGGTGTCGTGGTTGATCCACTTGCCGCCGTCGAGGTCTCGGAGCACCGCCGACACCTGGGCGTCGGCTGTCATCGTCATCGCCGGCCCGAACATCACCTGGCCGACGTCAGCGGTGGTCTCGGGATGCTTTGACAAGTAGTCGACCAGCTCGGGCGCGCGGGAGCGGGGCTGCCCCCCGGGCTTGCCCCCGTAGCTGTGGAATTGCAGGTGCGCGAAGTGTGCCTGGCGTCCCGCGAGCGTTCGCATCGTCTCCAGCGTCGTATCCGCGTTGCCGGGGACGCCGAGGTTGTTGGCGTGGACGTGGACGGGGTGGGGGAGCCCCAGCTCGTGCACGGTCCCGCCGATCGCCTCCAGCACCTGGCGCGGGGTCACGCCGTAGCCGGCCACCTGGTCGTCGAGGGAGTCGACGTTGCCGTTGCTCTGCTTCCAGAGCTCCACCCCGCCCGGGTTGACGAGCTTGACGCCGTAGCCGCCCGTGGCCTGCAGCCACCAGGCGACGGCGTCGCGCAGCCGGGGCGAGACGGCCCCGCCGGACTCGCGGATGAGCTGGAAGAGCACCTGGTTGTTGCCCATCAAAATCAGGAACGCCTTGTCGATCATCGGCGTGTCGCGCAGCTCGGAGAGCACATGGCGCGCGGCCAGCGGCGGGGCGGCCGCCTCCACGACCGTGGTGTAGCCGAGCAGCGAGTAGCGGTAGCCGGTGGCGAACGTGGACGGGACCAGGCCGCCGGTGCCCGAGCGCAGGACCTCGGTCCGATCCAGGGGATGGTCGCGGCGCTCGTCGGGGGACAGCTTGCGCGCGGCGTTGACCGCGGGACCCGCGATGTGGGCGTGGATGTCGACACCGCCGGGCATCACCACCATCCCGCGGGCGTCGATCCGGCGCGCCTCGGGACCGACCTCGGCGACCACCTTGCCGTCCTCGACGCACAGGTCGCGGACCTCGCCGTCGACGTCGTTGGCCGGGTCGTGGATCCGACCTCCGCTGATCCGGATCGCCGTCACGGCTGCACCTCGGCAAGCAGCCGCGTGAGCAGCGCGGCGGCGGTGGGCGCCTCGCCGGGCAGCGGTGCCTGCAGCGCCAGCGGGACCCCGTCGAGTCTGTGCGCGGTACCCGTGGCCGCCACGCCGGCGGCCGCGGTGCGAATCGACACCTCCACGCCTTCTACGGGCAGGCTGGACAGCGCGATCGCGGTCACGCCGTCGCCGAGCTCGCCGCCGGCGCCCTCGATGCGCAACGACACATCAACTCCCTCGCCTGCCTCGAGCGGCTGCGTCGCGGTGACCAGCTCCGGATGACCGCTGGCCAGGTCGACGTTGCCGGAGTACCCGGTCTGCCAGGCCAGCACATCCTGCGCCCCCCTGGTCCCGGCGGCGCTCGGCAGGGCCAGTGTCACCACGTGGCGGTCGTGGGACAGCGCCCGCACGAGCTCCCCCAGCGCGAGGATGCGCCGTTGCCCGCCCTGACCCGCGCTCAGTCCGGGTCCGTACATGAACGCGGCATGCGGCACGTCGGTGACGCGGTCGAGCAGCCCCTGCAGCTCGGCTCCGAGGGGGCTTGTCCCCAGCGCCAGCCCCCGTTGCAGGACGTGCAGGCTGGTCAGCGCGACGAGGTCGTGCTCGGGCGCCCAGCGGAATCGCACGTCGGCGCGCTGCGCGGTGGCGGTGTCACGATCGTCGACCACCATCAGGGTGGGCTCGGAGCCCATCCGGGAGCTCGCACCGGCGCCGAACCCGAGGCGGTCGAGGAGTCGCGGATGGGTGGTCTCGGGATCCTCGCGCCAGATCACGACCAGCCGTGCACGATCGCGGATCTCGCCCAGGGTGGCGGTGGAGGCGCCGCGGAGGGGGACTGCCGGGGCGCCGGGCCAGGCGCCGTCGATCCCGTCGGTGGCGACCAGGGCCCCCAGTCGGTCGGCGAGGGCGAGCGCCGCCTGCGCGTCTTGGATCGTGGCCCCGCCGAAGCCATGGAGCAACGGGCGACGCGCCCCGCGTAGGAGCTCGGCGGCCCGAGCCAGCGCCGTCTCGACGTCGGTGGGCCGGTCGCGGATGGTCGCGGCCGGGGCGTTCGCCGGCCGGCGAACGCGCTCGGAGAACCACTCGGCGCCGAGGCCACAGGGGGGCGCCAGGCGCACGGTCTCGCCAATCTGCTCGACGGTCACGTCGTCGCAGAGGATGGCGCAGCCCGCGCAGGTGACCGGGGTGGGCGGGCCGGGTTCAGCCATGGGCGAGCACCGCCTCGGGCAGGGCCGCCAGCAGACGGGCCCCGCGTGCCGCCAGCTCCGGCTCGTCCGCGGTTCCCGAGATCAGCGTGCACACCGGCGCACCGCGTCTGATCGTCTCGCCGGCGTGAGGCACGTCGCGGACCAGGCCCGGCGGCCACCAGCGGGGATCCGGCGCACGAACGTCACGGTCGGCGAACAGCACGAGCTTCACCCTTGCACACATCGTCGCCGGCGGCGTCCCGGCGACGGGGAGACCGAGGCCGCGGGCGCCCCGGACATGGGCCTCGAAGCTCCCGGGCCCGAACAGCTCCAGTCCGGCCGGGGGTCGCGGATTGACCTCCAGCACCCACGCGTGGCGCCCGTCCCAGATCGCGTCGACCCCGAAGGCCCCACGCACCTCGAAGCGCGCCGCCACCTCGGCGCAGACGGCGCGCAGCTGGTCCTCCAGCTCGCCCCGCTCCCCCTCGGGGAGGCGCGGAGGCGTCAGGTTGCCCGTCCACTGAAAGCCGGGTGGCCGGTGCAGCTGCTCGGTGAGGCCGAGCACCGTGGCCCGGCGGCCGTCGCCGATTGCGACCGCCGAGCAGGACAGCCCGGGCACGCGGCGCTGCAGGATCTCGGTGGGGCGCAGCCGGCCGCCCGCCCAGCGGCGTACGCCACGGCCGCCGCCGCCCCGCTGCGGCTTGCGCAGCCAGGTCCCGCGTTGCTGGCCTGGCGTCCCGGGGAGCTCGCGGGACGATCGCGTCTCCGGGGCGCGCGCCCCCGCCGCTCGCGCGGCTGCGGCAAGCCCCCACGGGTCGCGAACGGCCGCCAGGAGCTCGGGCGGCGTCCCCAGCAGCTCGCGTCCGTGGCCGAGCCGCGCCACCAGGTCGGGACGGTTCTCCAGGCCGCCGCCGTAGACGATCGCATCGGCATCGAGATCGGCGGCGAGCGCGGTCAGCGCATCGTTGTTCGGGGCCGTGGCACCGGGGGCAACGGCGCGCAGATCGACATCGCCGAAGCGATCGACCGCGCTCACCTCATAGCCGTCGGCGACCGCCAGCTGGGCGAGCATGCGCGCGCTGACGGCGACCACCAGCACCCTCACGGCAGCCTCACTCCCTGAAGCAGCGCGGCCAGCAGGGTCGCGGCCACCAGGTCGGCGGTCGTCCCGGGGTTCAGCTGGTGGCCGGGTCCGCGCAGCGAGGCGTCGAAGTCCGCCAGCGAGCGAGTCCCGGCGCGCACCTCGCGAGCCGCCGCGGTAACCGCCCGGGCTGCCGCCGTCCCCGCCTTGCGCTCGATCAGGGTGTCGGGGTGGGAGGCGAGCAGGCCCACGTGAACGGACACGATCGCATCGAGCGTGCCGGTCCCGTGGTGAAGCGCCTCGGTGAGCAGCGGCAAGCCCTCGTCGAATACGATCGCGTACCCGGTCGTGTACTCGGAGGCAACGCTGTCGCGATACGCGGCGGCGGCCATCGCCTCGCGCAGGGACACCTGAGCCGGAGCTCTGACGTCGTGCTCGGGCGCGTCGCCGAGGCCGCCCGGATGCGCGGCGGCGATCGCCGAGAAGGTCGCGGCCGCGTCGTCGACGTCGAGCTGCGCGAGGATCCTCTCCGTGGCGCAGCGCAGTGCTTCGCCGGGTCGCCGGGTCGCCGCGGCGCGGACCAGCGGCGCGAACAGGAGCACGATCCCGAGGTTGGTGTTGGTCTGCGCAACCCGCGCGGTCGCCGAGACCGCGTCGGCGATCAGCTCGCCGACGCCTTGCCTGCCAGCCCGTCCGTGCGCGAACACGGGGCCGAGCGCGAGCCCCGAGCGCACCATGTCGGCGTAGGTGGTGTCGGCGAATTCGTGGGCCGGCGTGATGTTGCCGGGCTTGGCTGCCGATACCTCCAGCAGGCACGCCAGCTGGACGTGATGCTCGATCAGCTCCCGGCTGGGCGCAGAGTGAGCTAGGGTTGCACCCACCCACGTCACCTTACGGGAGGGAGAGAGTATGGCCATTACCCTGGCAACCGGCGAGGCCCTGACGGGCGATGGAAACGAGCTTGCCCACATTGACCTCTTGATCGGATCCAAGAGCGGACCCGTCGGAGCGGCCTTTGCCAGTGCCTTCACCACCGAGAGCGCCGGCCACACGAACCTGCTCGCGGTGGTCACCCCCAATCTGGCGGCCAAGCCTGACACGGTGCTCACCAACAAGGTGGACATCAAGGGCGAGAAGCAGGCCGTGCAGTTGTTCGGTCCGGCTCAGGCCGCGGTCGCTCGCGCGGTCGTGGACTCCGTCGCCGAGGGCGTCATCCCCAAGGATCAGGTTGACGATCTGTGCCTGATCGTGGCGGTGTTCATCCACTGGGACGCCGCCGACGACAAGAAGATCTACGACTACAACTACGCGGCCGTCAAGCAGGCGATTGCGTCCGCCATCAATGGGGAGCCGAGCATCGACAGGGTGCTGGCCGAGACCCCGGCCGCACGTCACCCGTTCGCCGGCGGCGCCGAGGGTTAGCCACGACAATGGGCCGTTGACCGCGCAGGCCGGAGAGTCGCCGCTCGCCGGTCTGCGCAGCGTCGTCACCGGGGCCAGCTCCGGGATCGGAAGGGCGATAGCGGTCGCCTTTGCCGCCCGGGGCGCCCGGGTAGGCATTGGCTACTGGCACTCGTCGGAGGCCGCGCACGCGCTGGCCGGCGAGCTCGGCTCTGGCCACACGGTGCTGCGAGCGGACCTCAGCACGCCCGAGGGATGTACCGCGATCGTCGAGGAGGCGTTCGAGGCGATGGGCGGCGTCGACGTCTGGGTCAACAACGCCGGCGCCGATGTGCTCACCGGCGAGGCCGCCGGATGGCCGGCCGAGCGCAAGCTGCAGGCGTTGCTCGAGCTCGACCTGAAGGCGACGATTCGCTGCTCGCGGTTGGTGGCCGCCCGCATGGATCCCGGCGGCTGCATTCTCAACATGGGCTGGGACCGGGCCACCATCGACGGCCTGGCGGGCGACGACCCCCAGCTGTTCGCCGCCGTCAAGGGCGGCGTGCTCGGCTTCTCCAAGTCGTTCGCCCGCTCGGTCGCCCCCGAGGTGCGCGTCAACGTGCTGTGCCCGGGCTGGGTCGAGACCGCTTACGGGGCGAGCGCGGACCGCGATTTCTACGCCGAGATCGAGGCGCAGACGCCGCTGGGCCGCTGGGGCCGACCGGAGGACGTGGCGGGCGCCGCGGTCTGGCTGGCTTCGCCGGCCGCCGCCTTTGTCACCGGTCAGGCGGTCAACGTCAACGGTGGCTCAGTTGGCTGACACGCTCTTTGTCACCGGGCGCTTGGCCGAGCCGGCCGTACGCGGTGTCCTGGCCGAGCTGGAGATCGACCATCAGGTCAGCGTGATGAATATCTCGGTGGCCGCGCTCATGACCACGCGCTGGATCGCCAAGCGGCTGAGCGTGCCGCCGGGGGTGGACAGCATCGTGATCCCGGGGTTGTGCGAGGGCGACGTGGACACGCTGGCCCAGGCCACCGGCCTGCCGGTGCGCAAGGGGCCGGCCGATATCCGAGCGCTGCCCGAGTGGTACGGGCGCGAGGCCGTCCGGGCGCAGCTCGGTCCGCGTGACGTGCGCGTGTTCGCCGAGATCAACGAGGTGCAGTCGCTGTCACGCGAGCAGGTGATAGAGCGTGCGCTTGCCTACCGAGCGGCCGGCGCCGATGTGATCGACCTGGGCCTCTCGCTGGATCGCCCGTGGCTGACCGACGGCCCGCCGACGATCGCCGCGCTGCGCGAGCGGGGGCTGTCGCTCAGCATCGACACTCTTGACCCCGAGCACATCCGGATGGCCGATGCCGCCGGCGTCGAGTACGTGCTCAGCCTCACGCCGGAGACGATCGATCTGGCAGAGGACCTGCGGGCGACCCCGGTGCTGATCACCGAGGATCCCGAGGACCTCGACGGCCTCGATCGGATGGTCGCCAGGATGGAGCAGCTGGACCGCCCATACCTGCTCGACTCGATCCTGGCACCCATCAACTCGGGATTCGCCGCGTCGCTGGCGCGCTACGTGGAGGTCCGCCGCCGCCATCCCGAGGCCGAGCTCCTGATGGGGATCGGCAACCTGACCGAGCTCACCGAGGCCGACTCCACGGGGGTGACCGCGTTGCTGATCGGCTTCTGCCAGGAGGTCGGGATCGGCGCGGTGTTGACCACCGAGGTGATCGGCTGGGCGCGCGGGGCGGTGCGCGAGGCGGTGCTGGCCGCGCAGATCATGCACCTGGCCCAGCGCCAGGCGCGCCCGCCCAAGCACATCGACTCCGGGCTGGTCACGACCCGGGACGAGGCGATGCGCGCCCCGTCGGAGGAGGAGCTGCGTGCGATGCAGGCCCAGGTCTCCGATCCCAACTACCGCCTGTTCGCCGACGCCGACTGGCTGTACGCGTTCAACGGCGATCGCTTCGTGCGCGAGACGAACATGTATCGCGTGTTCGAGCAGCTCGACGTGGCCGACGCCGCCCACGCCTTCTATCTCGGCAAGGAGCTCATGAAGGCGACGATCGCCCGCGGCCTGGGCAAGAGCTATCGGCAGGAGGGGCACCTGGACTGGGGCCTGTTCAGCTTTCCCGAACCTCGACGGGAGGACCCCCGATGAAGAAGATCCTGATCCAACTCGACACCGATCCGCACCCCAGCCCGTTCGACGCCATCGCCGCCTACGACGCAGACGTGGACCTCGTGCTGGGGTTCGGCGAGATGACCACCGAGAATCTCGACGAGGTCGTCCAGGGAGCGATGTTCCCGCGCGGTCCGGATGGCCTGGCCAACACCGCCTTCTGGGTCGGCGGGTCCAGGGTGCGCGACGGCGAGGCGGTGTTCGCGGCGGCGCGGAAGCTGTTCTTCGACCCCTTCCAGCCGTCGATCATGCTCGACTCGGACGGCTCCAACACGACCGCGGCGGCCGCCGTGGCCCTCGTCCGCGAGGCGGTGACGCTCAAGGGCAGCCGGGCGGCGGTGATCGGAGTCGGGCCGGTCGGTCTGCGCACGGCGGAGCTGCTCGCCCGCGAGGGCGCCGAGGTGACCGTGTCGACGTTCCCGCCCGATGCCATGGAGGGCAGCTACCGGCGCGCGTCGGGCATCGACGTCGCGCAGGAAGCGGGCTTCGAGGTGATCGAGCCGGGCTCCAGCGACGAGCTCGACGCCGCCCTGGCGGGCCACGTGGCCGTGTTCGCCGCCGGTCCGGCGGGCACGCAGATCCTGCGGCGCAGCGGCTGGGCGGAGATCGACGGCCTGCAGGTGGTCGTCGACTACTCGGCGGCCGAGCCCGTGGGGGTGGAGGGTGTTGCCCGCGACGACGACCTGAAGGAGGAAGCCGGCGTCAAGAAGCTGGGCGCGCTGGCCGTCGGCGGTCCCAAGATGAAGCTGCAGAAGCGCTGCGTGCAGCGAATGTTCGAGACCAAGGGCACCGTGCTCGACCTCGAAGGCGTCTACGACGTCGCGCTCGAGGTGCTGTGAGCGGTCGCCGCGGCGGAGGCGCTGGGACTGCGGCCCGCCTGCCGGCACCGGGTGCCCGCGCCGTCAGGCGCGGGTACCCGAGGCCGACTTGGAGAACACGAACTTGCCCATCGGCCCGTCGAGCGGGCCATCGGGCTCCGGACGCCAGAGGACCGTGTCCTCGATCTTGCGCGCCAGGGTGAAGTCCTTATCGGTGATGCCGCCCGCCGAGTGCGTGGCCAGCTTGACCCAGAGCTTGCCCCAGGTGACGTTCAGGTCGGCGTGATGGCCGGCGGCCTCGCACAGGTAGCCGACCGCATTGACGGCCATCAGGGTCGTCGGCCAGCCGTCGGTGTTGTACTTGCGCCGGATCCAGTCGCCCTCCAGATACCACTCCTCGAGCCCGAGCTCGGACAGTTTGGCGGGGATCTCCTCGTCGGTGTAGGTCCGTGGTTTGCTCATGGTCCAATCATATGCCCCGGGTAGCCGGCGTCGACCCGGGAACGGTCTCGTTCGACCTGTGCGTGCTCCAGGACTCAGAGCCGGTCATCGAGCAGGTGTTCGAGACCGGCTCGCTGAGCGTTGACAGCGAGCCGTTGCTGAGCGCGCTCGCCGACCACGGGCCCTACGACCTCGTCTACGGGCCGAGCGGATACGGAGTGCCGTTGGTATACGCCGCCGACATCGGCGAGCGCGACCTGGCCGAGATGGTGCTGGTGCGACCCGACGAGGCGCACGCGGACACCGGGGTCGGCGGGATGCGCTCGTTGCTGCGGGGCCTGGCGCGCAGCGGGCTGCCGGTCGTCTTCGGTCCCGGCGTCATCCACCTGCCGTCGGTTCCGCCGCACCGCAAGTACAACCGGATCGACATGGGCACCGCCGACAAGGTGTGCGCGGCGGCCTACGCGATCGCGGACCAGTCAGCCCGGCGGGCGATCCCGCTGCACGAGACGGCGATGGTGCTGCTCGAGCTCGGGGGCGCCTTCACCGCGGCGCTGGCGATCGCCGGCGGCCAGATCGTCGATGGCATGGGCGGGTCCTCGGGACCGCTGGGCGCGCGCGCCGCCGGGGCGCTGGACGGCGAGCTCGCCTATCTGCTGGGGCCGGCACTGCGCAAGCGCACGCTGTTCACGGGCGGCGCGCTCGATCCCGGCGGCGCCCGCGGCGACCTCGCAGCATTGTGGGGTACGCCCGCGCACGCCGAGGGATGGACGGCGCTGCTCGAGGCTGCCGCCAAGGCGGTCAGGGCGCTGACCGTCAGCGTTCGGACTCCGGACGAGATCGTCGTCTCCGGTCGCCTCGCCCGTCTGCCCGAGCTCGTCGACGCGCTGGCCGCGTCGCTGAGCGACATCGCCCCGGTCATCGCCCTGGTTCCGGGTGCCGCCAGCGCGGCGGCGCACGGCGGCGCGCTGCTGGCAGATGCGCTGGTGAGCGGGAGAAATGCGCCTCTGGCCGACGTCCTGCGGCTGCGCGAATGCCACGGCACGGCACTCGACCATCTGCGGGTGGCCGGCGCCGAGACGATCTCCCTGGGGTGACCCGCAACGCCGTTTGGGATGACAACGAAACGTGGGTTACACAGGAGCGCTTGTCGGGTCCGCCCTCGGGTGTTAGGGTGGCTGCGAATTCCCGTTTGTTCCCCGGATGAGAGGAGAGGCACCCGTGAGCGGAACTGCCGAGAAGGCAAGCCGTATTGCCGATGAGCCGGGTCTGGCCAAGCAGAATGGGACGACGATAGGTCGCGTCTTCGGGACCGGAAACATCGTGCACGCCGAGGAGAAATCCGACGGAAGCATGCACGCCACGATCCGGATCAACGAGGACGAGCTCATTTTCGACCCGGGCATCCTGATCCTGCCCCATGGGGGCACGCTCGAGCTCGACCTCTACAACGACGACAAGAACACGCACTGCGCGGTCTTCCCGAGCAACGGTCACTCCCAGTTCATCTGGTTGGTGAACTCGTCGCATGGCACGGCGACTCTCGAACTCGACGGCCCGGGCCAATACTGGTATGGCTCCACGACCGGCAACGACGAGGGCCGGGGGCTGACCGGGTCGATCGTCGTCAGCGGGGACACGCCCCCCGAAGCCAAGCTCGACCGCCCGGCCCAGCCGCAACCGTAGAGAGGAGACGTTGATGGCAACGTATGTAGAAGCAGGTCACGCCAGTTCTTTCACGGACCTGAGCGATGTGGTCGGGAAGGCCGCGGCGGTTACCAAGAACCTCAACTACGACCGTATCCTCAAGGCGCGCGAGGCCGAGCCGCACAACTGGATCACCTACTACGGCGGCTACGACGGGCAGCGCTATAGCCTGCTCGACCAGATCAACGCCAGCAATGTCAAGAGCCTGACGCCGGCGTGGGTCTTCCAGGCCGGAACGGTGGGCATGCAATCGGGCGCGGGAACGTACTCGATGGAGGCCGCCCCGATCGTCGTCGACGGCGTCATGTACCTGACGGGGTATGACGGCTGGGTCTGGGCGCTGGACGCCAGGACCGGTCAGGAGCTGTGGCGCTACAAGCACGCGTCGCCGTACGACATCTCGCTGTGTTGCGGCAACGTGAATCGCGGATGCGCGGTGGCCGAGGGAAAGGTGTTCGTCACCACGCTCAACGCCCACGTGCTCGCGCTCGACGCCGAGACCGGCAAGGTCGTCTGGGACCAGGTGTACGGCGACGTGCGGGCCGGCGAGAGCGCCACGGTCGCCCCGCTGATCGTCAAGGACATGGTGATCGTGGGAAGCTCCGGCGGGGAGTTCGGGGTGCGCGGCCACGCCGATGCCTTCAAGCTCGAGAACGGCGAGCGCGTCTGGCGCTGCTACATGGTGCCCAAGCCCGGCGAGCCGGGGTCGGAGACCTGGCCCGCCGAAGGCGAGGCCTGGCAGCGGGGCGGCGGGAACTGCTGGACCACGCCCACCTTCGATGCTGACCTCAACCGGCTGTACTTCAACACCGGGAATCCGTGCCCGGACTTCGACGGGGCCGTGCGTGAGGGAGACAACCTGTTCACCGACAGCGTCGTCGCGGTCGACCCCGACTCGGGGAAGATCCTGGACCACTACCAGTACACCCCGCACGATGTGTGGGACTACGACTCGACGATGGAGAACATCCTGTTCGACCTCGACGGGCAGAAGCTGTCCGCGCACTTCGACAAGAACGGGTACCTGTTCATCCTCGATCGCACGGACTGCTCGCTGGTCCGGGTCGTGCCCTTCGTCGATCGGATCACCTGGGGCGAGATCGACGCGAACGGCAAGGTGACGGCCAAGGTGTACCCCGACAAGGAGGGGGATCCGATCCACTTCTGGCCGGGGCCGGCCGGCGCCAAGGAGTGGACGCACGCGGCCTACAGCCCCAAGACCGAGCTGCTCTATTGCCCGGTGCAGGACATCGGCGCGACGGCCACGCGGCGTCGGCGGGAGTTCAAGGAGAGCATCCCGTACTGGGGCGCCGGGGTTGCGGTCGACGGCGAGGACGTCGCCGGGTCGATCAGCGCGTTTGACCCGAGGACCGGCAAGGAGACGTGGCGTTGGCGTCACCAGTACCCGATGTGCGCGTCGGTGCTGGCCACGGCCGGCGACCTCGTGTTCGCCGGTGAGCCCTCGGGCAGGTTCAACGCGCTGAATGCGAGCACCGGTGAGCAGCTGTGGCAGTTCCAGTGCGGAAGCGGTCACCACTCGAGCCCGTCCACATACAGCGTCGACGGCCGGCAGTACGTCGTCGTGCCGACCGGATGGGGTGGCTGGGTCGAGGGCTTCCTGCCCGCGATGCTCAGCGCGCGCGCGGGAAGCGCCGTGTTCGCGTTCGCCCTGCCGGAGTAACAGTCAAGGAACAGCGGCCGCCGATCTGTCACGCCCGTCTCGGGGCGTGGCAGATCACGGCCAGCGTCGGGTGACGTTGGACGGCGGCCTGAGGGACAAATCGGAGCAACCTAAGTCTGGAGGGTGAGATGGGTTTCCTGCTTCTAGGTGTCGACAGCTTGATCGCTTGTCTGGCTGTCGGCGCCGTCGTCGGCCGGCGCGCGCGCCTGCCTTTCGCCGCTGCCTTCGGCATCTGCGACGCCGCGGGGTTCCTGCTCGGGACGGCATTCCATTGGAGCATGCCGGGCCGCGTGTCCGCCTTGGTGGAGACGGGGGTACTGGTGGCCCTGGGCCTGTATTGGCTCGGGCTCAGTCAGATGACGCGGCGAGCCGCCGGAACCCGGTGGGTGTGGATTCTGCCTGTCGTGCTGAGCATCGACAACATCACCTTTGGTCTGATCAGTGACCATTGGACGACGTCAGTGGCGGGTCAGGCTGGCGAGCAGGCGCTGTGCAGCGCCGTCCTCGCCCTGGTCGGACTATTGGTGAGTGCCGCGGCCGTGCGCCTGATTCCTGCGGCGCGACGCAATCGCACGACCGCGATCGGATTCGCGGGAGCCGGGCTGATCCTCGCGGCGCCGCTGCTCCTGCTGGCTGGTTGATCTAAGACGAGAACCAGATTGGGGACCACCCGAGGCCGCGGTTCGCGGCCTCCGGTGGTCTCTTTGCCGTTCCAGTGCCCAGGGCCTTCGGTCGAGCGTATTTTCCGGAGGCCCTGGTGCTGCCGGGCCGTCTGAAGGCATCGGCGGCCCCGAACGCATAGGCAGCTAACCTGAGGCTCAAGCGCCACATGTGTGCGCGCTTGTACGGGACCGCCTCACCCGCCAGCCGATGTCCGCCAGCATCCAACCCGTGACCCTTCAGCGGGTGCCGCTGGATTGCAGGCTCTCGCCGCGCGACGCCCTGCGCGCGATCAGCGACCGGCCGTGGCCGTTCGCGCTGACCGGCAGCTGGGCCGGCGGAGGGGCGGTGGTTGGCTCGGACCCGCTGCTCATCGCGGATGCCGGCGCCGACCCGTTTTCGACGCTCGACGCCCTACCCGAGCTCCGTGACGACACCCGTGATGGAGAACTCGCGGTCGGCGGCGGTTGGTTTGGGTGGCTCGGCTATCGGCTCGGCGCTCGCATCGAGAGCCTGCCGGCCGGCCCGCCGCGGCCGGTGCCGCTGCCCGACTTTCACCTCGCCTACTACGACCACGTGCTGCATCTCGATCGCTCCGGTCAGTGGTGGTTCGAGGCCCTGGTCGGCGCCGGCGGCGAGGGCCGCATCGCTCGCCGTCTGCAGGAGATCCGCTTCCTGCTCGCGAATCGCCGGCCCCGGGAACGCTATGTCGCGCCCGAGCCGTTTCGCCTGGGCGCCACGGGCAGGGAGGATCACCTGGCCGCGGTTCGCGAATGCCGCGAGCGCATCGTGGCCGGTGAGATCTATCAGGCGAACATCTGCCTGCGACTCCAGACCCGTTGGGATGGCTCGGTCATGGAGCTGCTCGCGCAGGCGCTGGACCGAATCGATCCGCCGTTTGCCGCCGCTTTTCAAACCCCGGAGGGCGGAATCGCCAGCCTGTCGCCGGAGCTCTTCCTGCGGCGCGTCAACGGGGCCGTCACGACCGCGCCGATCAAGGGGACGATCCAGCGCTCGCACGATCCGAGACGGGCGCAAGAGGCAGTGGACCGGCTGCGTGGATCGACCAAAGATGCCGCCGAGCACGTGATGATCGTGGATCTGATGCGCAACGATCTGGGGCGGGTCTGCGCGTACGGGACCATCGAGGCGGACCGCATGCCTGAGGCGGAACCCCATCCGGGGGTCTGGCACCTGGTCTCGCGGGTACGAGGACAGCTGCGACCCGGGGTCGGCAACGGGGATCTCCTGCGGGCCAGCTTTCCGCCCGGTTCGGTCACCGGCGCCCCCAAGGTTCAGGCGATGCGTGTCATCTCCGAGCTCGAGAGCACGGGCCGAGAGGTGTACACGGGCGCGATCGGGTTTGCCAGCCCGGTGGCCGGTCTCGAGCTCAGCGTGGCGATTCGCACCTTCGAGCTCGGCGATGGCGTGCTCTGGGTGGGCGCCGGCGGCGGCATCGTCGCCGACTCCGACCCGGAGCGCGAGTTCGACGAGGCGTTGGCCAAGGCACGCCCTCTGACCAGAGCGATCGGCTCTGACCTGGCGCCCACGAAAACGGATCCTCGACCGGTGACGCGGCCGCGCGTGGCGACGGCGGGCGGAGCCTGAGACCGCTAGACGCTCATTCAGGAGCGGGCGGGGGATCCCAGCGAGCGTTCTGCAGCTCGGCCCGGATCGCGCTCACCGTGGCGATGCCGGCCGGGCGCGAGGTGTGCCCCTCGAGCCCGGCGCTCGCCACCAGGCGCAACGAGGAGGTGAGAAAGATCGCGTCGGCCTGCCGGAGGCGAACCAGGGAGATCGGTTCCGCTGAGGCGGCCAGCCCGAGATCGCCGGCGAGCTCCAGCACCGATGCCCGGGTGATCCCCGCAAGCAGGCGCCCATCGGCAGGGGGCGTGACGACGTGCCGCCCTTCGACGATCCACACGTTCGCCCACGCCGCCTCCAGGACGTGGCCGTCGATGTCGAGGAGCAGAGGCACCGATTGCTCGGTGCTCAGACTGTCGATCAGCCGCCGGTCCGACCACTTGTGAGGCCCCAACCCACCGGGTACGACGGCCGGGGTCAGCATCGTCACCCGCTGTGGGTCGGGCGCTGCGTACGACTCACTGCTAATTAGTATTTCGACCCCGCCGGGCTCGCGCTTTGCCTGGACCCGCAGCCGGTGACGGCCGCGCAGCGGCCGAGCCTGAGCGCGCACGCGCCGTGCCAGGTCCTCGGGAAGAGCTTGCCCGTAGAGCTCGCCGACCGCGCCGGCGAGCCGCTCCAGGTGCGGCTCGAGAGCCTGCACGCGGCCGTCCTTGACCGCGATGGTCTCGAATACGCCCCAGGCTGGGTCCGGTCGGTCCGCCGCCGCGCTCTCGCCGATCATCACGCCGCCCGCATTATCCGCCACGACGCACGAGGCCTCTCGATATTTGTGGCCATATTGGCAACAGATATACGGAGGCCCCGCGTGTCAATCCGAGTCTCGGGTCCCTTCTCGCTCCTACTGGTCTACATAAGCCCGATTATCGAGCGTTGATGGCGAGCGAATCGGGCCCGCTCGCACGCCGACCTGCACAATCTCCGAAACCCCCACTCGGGCACCAGGCCCGGCGACAATCTCCGAAACCCCAAAGTCAGTACCAGGCCGCGGACGGCCGGCGGCTTCGATCAGCGGTGAGTGACGCCCGCCGACGCGCCCGGCGCCAGCGTCGGCTCGGTGACGGGCACGTCTCCGAGCGCCTCGTCGATGGCCGCCAAGGTGTCGGGGCTGAGCTCGACCTCGGCGGCAGCGGCGTTGTCGCGGACCTGCTCGGGACGCGAGGCTCCGACGATCGCCGAGGCGACGTTGTCCTGGCGCAGCACCCACGCGACCGCCATCTGGGCCATGGTCAGGCCGGCCTGGTCGGCGATCGGCGCCAGGCGCTGGACGGCCTCGAGGGTCTCGTCGTCGAGGAAGCGCCCGATGAAGGTGCTCATCGCCTCGCTCGCCCCGCGTGAGTCGGCCGGAGGCGCCTCGCCGGGACGGTACTTGCCGGTGAGCACGCCCTCGGCCAGCGGCGACCAGCAGACCTGGGAGATGCCGTTGCGCTCGCAGAGGGACAGCACCTCGGCCTCGGGGGCGCGCCACAGCATCGAGTACTGGGGCTGGGATGAGACGAACTTGACCGCACCCGGCACCGAAAGCCCGGCTTCGATCTGCTCGGGAGTCCACTCGCTGAATCCCAGGTAGCGGACCTTGCCGGCGCGCGCCGTCTCGCTGAGCGCCTCCATGGTCTCCTCGACAGGGGTCTCGACGTCGAAGCGATGGCACTGGTAGAGGTCCACGTAGTCGGTGCGCAGGCGCTCCAGGGAGGCATCGAGCTGCTTGTGGATCTGCTGCGCCGAGAGCCCCGAGTCGGTGTCTGACATCGGGAAGAAGACCTTGGTGGCCAGCACGTAGGAGTCGCGCGGGTAATCGGCCAGGATCTCTCCCCAAGCCGATTCGGCGGCGCCTCGACCGTAGGCGTTGGCGGTGTCGAAGAAGTTGATCCCGGCGTCGAAGGCCGCTCGGGTGCACGCCTCGGTCCGCTCGCGCTCCACGCCCCCGGCGTAGGTCAGCCACGACCCCAGCGAGATCTCCGATACCTCCAGCTCGCTGTCGCCGAGCCGGCGGCGGCGCATCACTGGTCGTCGTAGCGGGCCGCGTGCTCCTGGGCTTCGAGCGCCGCCTGGCGCGCCTCCTCGGCCTCGCGCTCGGCCTGCGTGGCCTCGGCGCTTGCCCCCTGGGCCCGCTGATGGGCGGCATCGCGCTGATCGATCTTGGCCTGCGCGGCGGCCGACAGCTCTTCGGCCCGCTCGCGTGCCGCTTGAGCCTCGGCGCGCCGCTGCTCGAGGTCGCCGGCGCTCTCGAGCGCCACCCGGTCAGAGAACTTCAGGCCGTAGGCGGCCCCGAGCGCGTACAGCTCCTGCCCGGCCGGGGCGCCGTCGCCGGAGACCCCCGGGGCCTGCTCGACCGTCTCCTGGGTGTAGGCAACGCGCACGTAATCTCGCCCCACGCTCGCGCCCTCGATGGGCACCAGCGACGAGCGCCGGCCCAGCAGGCCGCTCTTGATCGCGATCAGCATCGGCGTCCCGGTGCTCTGGTCGAAGTAGACCTCGTCAAGCTTGCCGAGCTGCTCGCCGGCGGAATCCACCACGGGCTGGCCCCGCCAGCCTTCGATGTGCTCGGCTTCGATCATCAACCCCCACGATACCCGGTGGCCTGCCCGCCTACCGCTCACTCCGTGGGACGGGTCATCTTGAACACCTCATCGACCACGGCGTAGTCGGCCGGCCCGCCGAGGCGCGCCACCGGACGCAGCAGCGCCGTGTCGACCCCCTCTTCGCCGATCGCCGTCTCGTCGAGATGCACCCCCACCACCTGGCCGATGACCAGTTGCTGGTCGGTGGCCGCGCCCTCCAGGTCGTGCAGCCGCAGGAGTCGCCGAGTCCTTGGCCCCGAAGCTCGAGAAGGCGAGCATCGGGGGCGCCTCGCCGATCGCGTTGGAGAAGCTGTAGGGAGCCAGGTTGACGGCTCCGTCGGCGCCGGTCGTCGACACCCAGCCGATGGGCCGGGGCGCCACCAGCGCCTTGAAGGGGTCGTGGGGAAGCAGGCCGCGGTCTCGATCTTGGGGCTCGTAGAAGATCACGGCGCACACGCTAGCGGCGAGGTTGGGCCGACAGCCGCCGACACCGCCTGTCGACGCAACTTCGGTCCGCCCTCAGGTATACAACCGCTGACAACTCGTGAGGAGGTTGCAGATGAAGCGTATGTCGAAGCTGCTGGCCGCGATTCTGGTGGTCGGCGCGTCGATTACCGGGGTCGCACTGGCGGCGGCGTCTCCGACGGTCAGCACAGGCTCAGTGACCAAAAAGACCGACACGACGGTGGTCCTCGAGGGCCACGTCAACCCCAACGGTGCCGCCACCGACTACCTGTTCAGCTTCGGGCCGACGGCCGCCTACGGGGCCAACAGCACCGTCGGCAGCGCCGGCGCCGGCAGCGCGTCGGTCGCCGTCTCCAAGAAGATCACCGGCCTGACCCCGGGCACGGTCTACCACTACCGGCTCGCCGCCTCCAACTCCGCGGGATCCGCCAACGGCGCCGACCGCACCTTCAAGACCACCGGCCATCCCCCGGCGGCGGTCCTCACCGGCCCCGCGGTCAAGGTGGGCAAGTCGATCGCCACCCCCACCGGGGCCATCGATCCCAACGGGGCGATCACTCCGTGGGAGGTCCAGTACGGGCTGACCACCAGCTATGGCTCCGTGGTCGTCGGGCCGTCCCTGCCGGCGGGAACCACGGCGTTGCCGGTCTCGGTCCAGCTCTCGGGCCTGGCTTCGAAGACCCTGTTCCACTACCGGATCGTCGCCTTCCACGGCAGCGCGACCTCCTACGGCGCGGATCAGACGTTCTTCACCGAGCCGCTGATCCGGCCCACGCCGTACTTCACCACCCGTACCACTCCGTCGCACGACGCCCGCTCCCCGTACACGTTCACCACGGGCGGCACCTTGCACGGCAACACCGACCTCCCCGCCGTCGGACGGTGCACGGGCCACGTCGGCATCCGTTACTACAACGGCCGCCGGCAGGTCGCCTACACGGTGGCCACGGTCGGCGGGAACTGCAAGTTCACCCAGCAGGCGACGTTCAAGCGCACCTACGGGAACGGCCCCACGCCGCTGCGGGTCACGGTCGACTTCCGCGGCAACGGATATCTGGGCAAGGCCAACAAGGTCGATCACGTAACCGCCGGATAGCCGTTCTGAGCCGGCGCCCGGTCGCTCAGGCGGCCGGGCCGCCGGCTCGCGGATAGGCTTGCGCGCCATGCGGGAACTCGGGCCCCGAGCTTCGCGCGCCGAGATCGTGCTGCTGGGGGCGCTGGCTGCCTGGGGGCTGTTTCCGCTCGCGCTGCTGCTCATTCACGCGGGCGCGCTGCACGCTCGCTTCACCGGCGCCGACGGCCTGATCGGCGCCGATGGCGTGCTCGGCGCAGACCAGCTCCAGTACCTGGCCTGGGCGCGCGACGCCGGCTCTCACGGCCTGGCCTCGGATCTCTTCAGCCTGGCCCCCAGCGCCCACGTCTACCTGGAGCCGCTGTTCACGATCACCGGCGGCCTGTACCGGCTCGGTCTGTCGCTGCCCGTGGCCTACCTGCTCTGGAAGCCGGTGGCGATCGTGATCATGCTCGCGGCCGCGGTCGCCTGGGCGCGGCGGATGTTCGGCGATCGCCTCGGGGCCCGTGCGGCCACCGTCATCCTGTCGCTGTTTCTGTTCACGCCCCTGACTGCCCTGTTCAGCTGGACCGGCCTGGGCTCGGGGCCGTTTCGCTTCAACCTGTACCTCCTGGGTGACGAGCTGCTGTGGGCAAGCAAGCTCTGGGGGTATGTCCCGAGCGCGCTCGGGCTGGCCCTCGTGCCGGTCGCGCTGCTGGCCACCGAGCGGGCCGTGGATCCCGGTCTTCGATCGGCTCCCGGCCCGGGCTCGGCTTCCGATGAGGGGTCGGCTTCCGATGTGGGGTCGGCTTCCGATGTGGGGTCGGCTTCCGACGGGGCCGCGGGACGCTCCGGGGTCCGCGGCGGTCCGTTGCTGCTCGCGGCTCTCGCGGCGCTGCTGGCCTCATGGCTGCACCCCTGGCAGGGGATCACGCTGGTCGTGATCTTCGTCGGACTGGCCGCGGTAAGGCGGTTTCGCCACGCGCTGGCGCTCGCCGTGCCGGCCGTAGGCGCCGCGCTGCCGCTCGCCTACTACTACCTGCTCTCGCACCACGACGCGGCCTGGAAGCTGGCCGCTCACTATGAGGCCATCCCCCGGATCCCGGCGCTCGTCCTGCTGGCCGGCTTCGGCCCGCTGGCGCTGATCGCCGCGCTGGGGGTGCGCCGACCCGACGGCAGCCTGATCGAGCAGGCGCTGCTGCTGTGGATCGGCGCCTGCTTTGTCACCTACTTCATCAATGACTCCTTCCCCGCCCACGCGCTCCAGGGCCTGAGCCTGCCCTTCGCGGTGCTCGCGGTGCGGGGCGGTCAGCGCCTACGCCTCGGGCCCGTGACCGCCGCGCTGGCGGTGGGACTGCTGACGGTTCCCGGGCTCGCCTACGACGCGCGCAAGTTCATCGACACCGCCCGGGGCTCGACCGTGCAGTACTACCTTCCGCGGTCCGACGCTCGGGCCCTTGACTGGGTGGCGCAGCACGCTCCCGCCGGCGGTGTCCTGGCGCCCACTCCCTTCGCCGTGGTGATCCCCTCCCAGACCGGACGCTCGGTCTGGGCGGGCCACGGCTACTGGACCCCTGACTACCCGGGCCGCGCCCGCCAGGCCGACCGGCTCTTCGGGGGTCGGATGCGGCCCGCGGCGGCACGCTCCTTCGTGCGGAGCACCGGCGCCCGGCTGCTGGTCTCCGATTGCCGCCATCACACCAACCTGACGCGCTCCCTGCGCCCGCTGCTGCGCTCCGTGCACCAGTTCGGCTGCGCGCGCGTCTACCTGCTCAAGCGGGTTTGACCCGGTCGCGCAGCCGGTAGACGAAGCGCAGCCCCGACCAGGTGGCGTCGATCGCGCACACCTTGTTGTCGACCAGCCCCGCCGCCAGGCCGGCCTCGCGCACCGCCCCGTCGCCCAGGTTGGAGGCGACTCCCGAGGCCCGCTTGGGCCACGCCAGCCACAATCCGCCGTCGGGCTCGAGCGCTCCGCGCAGCGCGGGCAGCTGCCGCTCAAGCTCGGCGCGCTCGGTGAAGAAGGCCACGATCACGTCAAAGCTCCCCCGGACGCGGTGACTGACCCGTACCCCGTCGGGCAGATCGCCGAGCGTGGCCTCGAAGTCCTCGGGGGCGCCGGCCAGGGCCAGCCGGGCGCCGGGCTTGATGCCCAGCTTGCGGGCCAGCGGACTGCCCGGCACGGATGTTCTGGTCGAGGCGTTCATGAGCGCTCGGTGGCAGAGCCTACGTGCCTGCGGCGCAAAAACGGCCAGCGTTGCCAGGACAAGTGATGACCAAGCCTCCCTCCCACTCTCCCGGCGCATCTGAGCGTCAGACGGGTGGGCAGCCCGTCGGGAGGTCGACTAATCGTCGCGGGCGGGCGCCGGTGCGGCGGCGAGCGGTTCCCAGGTGATGGGTCCGGGCGGTCCGATTACCTGGAGGCGATGGTGAAGAAGTCCCGGCTGTAGGGCGCGAGGAATTGTCCCGGTACCCCGGTCTGTCCGGGGACGATGGGGACCGGAGAGAGCGTGCCGGCTGTGGCTGGGTGCCGGTAGAGGTAGGCGGCTACCCACTCGGGATTGATGTCGAGTTCGACGGCGCGAACCACGCGGGCGCCGAGTAGGGCGGCGGCCAGGCCGGCGGGCGTCAGGTGCTCGCCACCGGCCCAGATCAGGTGTCCGTCGGCAGTGATGCCGAGCGCGGAGCGAGCGGGATCGCCGACGCCGCCGAGCGTCGCGCCCCAGCAGCTCAGGCAACCCACATTCGGGGCGGCGCGGCCATTGGCGATCAGGAGGGTCAGGTTCTGGCGCGCCGAGACCACCACCCGGCCCGGCGCTGGCACCTGCTCATGCCACGAGCCGATGTCTGTGTACCCGTTGGCGTAGGTGACGATCGACCCGAGCCCGGCGCGCAACGGGACCGCGACTCGGCCCGTGGACATGAAACCCCCGGCGCCGGTGTCGAGCTTGAAGCCTCCGTTGAAGGCTGCGACCAGGGAGCGGCGTTCGGACCCATCCACGCTTGGACCCCATCGCCAGCCCGTCGCGCCGGCATCGACCGTTCCCGAGTGGAGCCGCAGCTTGAGCAGTCTCTGATCAAAGGACAGCAGCGCCACCCCGGACTGTGTGCGGGCAACCCAAGCGGCGGTTTGGCCGTTCAGGTTCACAACGGGCACGAAGCTCGTAGCTCCCGAGCTCGTCGCAGTGCCGAGCACGCGAGGGTCGGACGGGTGCCGCGACTTGGGGCGTGGCGGTGAGGCATGGGCTACGGAACCCGGCTTTGCCGGGCGAGCCAGCTTGACGACCACGCTACGGCTGGGCGTCGCCGGCCCGGAGCCGCTACCGCAGCCGCTGAGCGCGAGGCCTGCCGCTGCCCAGGCCGCCAGCGCGGTGATGGCTCTCACTGGTCATCACGCTCGAGCAGCAGCGCGAAGGTCGGGCACGCCTCGGCGGCCCGGCGCGCATGCTCGATCAGCTCGGGTGGAACATCGGTGCTCTCGAGGATGGGATAGCCCCAGTCATCGAGGCGCACGCGTTCGGGTAGAAGTTCCGCGCACAGCCCCTGTGCCACGCACGCGGTTGGATTGACCCGGAGACGCATCGCGGACTTGCTCAATGTGCGATTGCGAGGGGAGCCGGGAGCACCGGAGCGTGTGCGCAGCGCTCACACCGGCCACGCCGAGCGTGGTCGCGGAAGTCATCGCCGAACGCGCGCAGCGCGCTGGCGAGGAAGCGTGCTGCGCCGTCGGGATGCTGGCACGTCCCCCGGCCAGGAAGCTCATTTACCCAGCGCTCGAGATCCCACCGAGCCGTGGTCGGGGCCGTGCCGGCAGCCAGCTCCCCGACGGCGTCCGCGATCGCGCCCAGGCCGTTCACGCACGGCCCGCATTGACCGGCGCTCTGGACGGCGAAGTACTCGGCGATCCGGACCGTCTCGGCGACTGGGCAGGCGGAGCCTTCCAGCGCCACGATCACTCCGGCGCCGAGGCTCGCCCCGTGCTCGGCGAGATGCCGGGGAGAGAGCAGCAGGCGCGATACCTGCGTCGCCGGCACCCAGGAGCCGAAGTAGCCGCCGATCAGCACCGCCCTGAGATCATCGACCACTTCTGCCCTGTTGAGCAGATCGGGAAGCGCCATGCCGTGCTCAATCTCATAGACGCCCGGGCAGGAGACGGCCCCAGAAAGGGTGACGAGAGCCGAGCCGGGGTCCTCCGCTGTGCCGAGCTCACGAAACCAGCTTGGTCCGTGGCGGGCGATCAGCGCGAGGTGGGCGAGCGTCTCCACGTTCTGGACCAGGGTCGGCCGACTGCGTACTCCACGTTCGAACGGCCGGACCCCGAAGGTCGGGATTCCCGGGCCTCCGGACAGGAAGTTGACCAGGGCGCTCTCCTGCCCCGAGAGATAGCGCTCGGGAACCCCGACCAGCTCGAACCTGGGCTCGCCAGAACCGCGGCGGTCCTCGCCACGCTCGCGCAAGGCGACCGCCAGACTTCGTGCGCTTCGGTCGTCGGCCTCCGAGAAGGCGATGATCGCCTCCCCGGCGCCCACAGCGCGGGCCGCGACGGCCGCCCCGTCGATCACGAGATGCGGCAGCTCGCGCAGCAGCACGCGATCTTTCTTGCTCGCCGGCTCACCCTCGGTCCCGTTGGCCACCACGACCTTCCGTCCCCGGCGCGAGGCGACCGCTCCCAGCTTACGCGCCACCGGAAAGGAGGCCCCGCCGTGGCCGCGCAGACCGGATCGTTCCACGAGGTCGACCAATCGTCCCGGCGCCCATGCGAGCAGATCGGGGAGCGGTCCGTAGAGTGCCAAATGGGATTCCAGATAAGTCAC
>Ga0182024_10007175_pt1 | contig 24112 bp, 22 predicted proteins | sample P32metaG_FD_120480 | JGI IMG/M metagenome (GOLD analysis project Ga0182024, IMG submission 120480) | Permafrost microbial communities from Stordalen Mire, Sweden - P3-2 metaG (Illumina Assembly) | ecosystem: Environmental > Terrestrial > Soil > Wetlands > Permafrost | place: Sweden: Stordalen...
CGGAATGCATGTAGGAGAGGCCGCCGCCGTTGGTGTTGAGCGGCAGTTTTCCGCCCGGCGCGGTGTTGCGCTCCCAGATGAACCCCGCGGCCTCACCGGGCTTGCAGAAACCGAGGTCTTCGAGGCCATAGATCGGCAGATGCGCGAAGGCGTCGTAGATCATCAGATGGTCGACATCCTTGTGCACGATGCCGGATTCTTCGAACGCCTTGGCGCCGGCGACGCGGAAGGCGCGCGACGACGTGAAATCCGCCATCTGGCTGATCATCGGCGTTTCGACCGACTCGCCGGTCCCGAGCAGATAAACCGGCTTCGTCGGAAAATCCTTGGCGCGCTCGGCGGTGGTGAGGATCAGGGCGCCCCCGCCATCGGTAACGAGACAGCACTGCAACAGCCGGAACGGATAGGCGATCATCCGCGAGCTCAACACGTCCTCGACGGTGACCGGGTCGCGAAAGGTGGCGCGCGGGTTTTTCGCCGCCCATTCGCGCTGGACGACCGCGACCATCGCCAGTTGCTCGTGCGTCAGCCCGTAGGTCTTCATGTAGCGCAGGACCGGGATCGTGAAGAGGGTCGGCGGCCCCATCGGCCCGTACGGCGCTTCGAACTGGCCGGCGAGGCTCCCGGGCGAGGCCGCCGGGCGGGAGCGCGCGATGCCGGAGCGGCCGCTTTCGCCGTGGGTGATCAGCACCGTCTTGCAGAGCCCCGATTCGAGCGCCGCGGCGGCGTGGCGGACATGGATCATGAACGAGCAGCCGCCGACCGCGGTGCCATCGACCCATTTGGGGGTGATGCCGAGGTAATGCGCGACCGTGGTCGGGGTCTCGCCGGCGGTCGCCACCCCGTCGATGTCGGAGGGTTTGAGGCCGCAATCTTTCAGCGCGTTGAGCGCGGCGTCGGCATGGAGCCCGATCTGCGACAGGCCGGGGATCCGGCCCATTTCGGTCGTCTCGGCGGCGCCGACGATGGCGATCGATTTCGGTTTCATAGCCTCAACCTTTCGCCGGGCGGAACAAGGGGAGGGTGATCTCGTCGTCGATCTTCTCGAAGGCGACCTCGAGCTTCATGTCGAGGATGAGGGCCTCGGGGGTCTGCGGGCAGTCGACGATGTTGCTCATCATCCGCGGGCCCTCGTCGAGTTCGACGACGGCGATGGCATAGGGCGGGGTGAACCCGGGCACCGGCCGGTGGTGGATCACATAGCTGTAGAGCCGGCCCCGGCCGGTGGCGCGGAAGACGCTGACCTCGCGCGCCGCGCAATTGGGGCAGAACGGGCGCGGCGGGAAATAGGCCTTCTTGCAGGAATCGCAGCGCTGGAGGCGCAATTCGCTCGCGCGCGTGCCTTCCCAGAAATGCATCGTCTCGGGCGTCGGCTGCGGCCGCGCGCGTTGTCCCTCGGGCATCCCCTCACCTCCTGGCTGATTGCACGACAGAGAGTTTGACGTGCGCCCCCGGTTGCGGCAAACAAGAGTTGTTGTGCGCTGCACAAGAGAGGATCGCGATGATCACCCCGTCCTATGTTCGTACGATGGCGGCCTACAACGCCGAGATGAACAAGCGCCTCTACGATGCCGCCAACCGCCTGTCCGAGGAGGAGCGGCGGCGCGACCGCGCGGCGTTCTGGCATTCGATCCACGGCACGCTCGGCCACATCCTGTGGGGCGACAGCCAGTGGATGAGCCGCTTCGACAACTGGAAGCGGCCGGAAACCCCGATCAAAGAGAGCGATCATTTCATCGAGGATTGGGCTGAATTATGCGCGGCGCGCAAGAAGGGCGATGCCGATATTTCGCGCTGGGCCGCGGCGGTCGATGACGCATGGCTGGGCGACGATCTGGTGTGGTTCAGCGCCGCCGCCGGGCGCGAGATCCGCGCGCCGAAGCGGTTTCTCGTCACCCATTTCTTCAACCACCAGACGCATCACCGCGGCCAGGCGCATGGGCTCCTTACCGCGGCCGGGCAACAGACCGGCGACACCGATCTGTTCCTCGTGCTCCCGGGGATGATCGCCTGACCGGTTGCGTCGGCGCTTCGCGTCTTTCGAGACGCGCCCGTCAGGCGCTCGTCAGGATGACGTTAGCCTGGTGATGGCATTAAGGAGAACGTCATCCTGAGGAGCCCGCGAAGCGGGCGTCTCGAAGGACGCAGGGCGGGAATCCAGCGAGGATCGGACGATGCGGGAATTGACGTATAACGAGGCCGCCCTCGAGGCCATCGCCGAGGAGATGCGGCGCGATCCGAAGATCTTCTACATGTCGACCGACGCGCTCCCGCCGCTCTTGAAAGAGTTCGGGCCTCAGCGCATCAAGGCGACGCCGATCACCGAAGCGGCGCTGACGGGCATGTCGATCGGCGCGGCCGGCTGCGGCTTCCGCCCGATCGTCGACTGGCGGCAGGTGACGTTCTGCTTTGTCGCGATGGACCAGATCGTCAACCAGGCAGCCAAGATCCACTACATGTTCGGCGGCCAGGTCACCTTCCCGATCCTCTATCGCGCGGCGGTCGGCGGCGGCGGCCTCGTCGCGGCGCAGCACTCGCAATCGCCCTATTCGATGTTCATGAACGTCGCCGGGCTGAAGATGTTTCTGCCGTCGACGCCGTACGACATGAAGGGGCTCCTCAAGACCGCGATCCGCGACAACAACCCGGTCATCTCGTTCGAATCGAGCCGGCTGATGGGGAAGAAGGGCGAGGTGCCGGAGGAGGACTACACGATCCCCTTCGGCCAGGCCGACATCAAGCGCGCGGGGAGCGATGTCACGGTCGTCGCCCTCGCCTGGCTCGTGCACGAGGCGCTCGCCGCTGCCGAGGAGCTGGACAAAGAGGGGATATCGGTCGAGGTGGTCGATCCACGCACGCTGGTGCCGCTGGATGCGGCGACGATCCGCGGCTCGGTGCAGAAAACCGGCCGGCTCGTCATCGCCGACGAGGCCGGGCCGACGGCCGGCTTCTCGGCGGAGGTCGCCGCAATCGTCACCGAGGACGCCGCGACCTTCGCGCGCCTCCAGGCCCCGGTGAAGCGGGTCTGCGCGTTGCAGGTGCCGATCCCCTACAGCCCGGTCCTCGAAAACCACGTCTTCCCGGACAAGAAGCGCATCGTCGCCGGAATCCGCGAGGTGCTCGCAGGACGCCGGTCAGAGGCGGCGTGAGGCAGATCTCGTTCAATTTGAACCGCCTTTCTTAAAACGTCATGGCCGGGCTCGACCCGGCCATCTCCCGGACGGTGCATGAGATCCCCGGGTCAAGCCCGGGGATGACGATGGGAACGATGTCGCTCTCAAGGGTCTGGATACATCCGGGCCCTTATCGCCTGCAGTTGCGCGATCAGGTCCGGGTCGGTGATCCGGGTGAAGCGCGCCACCTCTTTGCCGTTCAGCTTCGCCGGCTGATAGAACATGTGCAACGGGCGCAAGTCGAACATCCCGCCGTGCTTGTAAACGTATGCGTCGTATAATGGCCGGTATACCTGCATGAAGGCATCTTCGGGCCGGCAATTATCTTCGGTGTGGTGGCCGATACCATAAATATAGTAGGCGTAATTATTTAGCGGCCCAGCCTGATCATGTTTGTAGTGGTAGTAATATCCGGGCTCGGGGCGGCGTTCAGGGGGCGGTACGTCGTATGCCATAGCGTCCTCTCATAGGCACCTGCGATATTTCGGCGAGACAGAAACGCCATTGGCGATGATAGTGGCGATCTGGATTTCTGAGGACGGAATCGATGATCACCAAATTCGACAGCTCCTATTACGGCACCGCCGACATGGAGGATCTCGGCTACCTCGGTACGCCGATCAACGACCGCAGCTATTCGCAGGAGCAGTTCGCCAAAGCGCTGCGCAAGGTGGTGGCCTATGCCCAATGCATGGACACGCGCGGCTACAACACGTTCTGGATGGCCGAGCACCATTTCCAGCCCGAAGGCACCGAGTTGATCCCGAACCTCCTGATGATGGCGATGCACCTCTGCGGCGTCACCAAGAACCTCAAGATCGGCTGCGGCTTCAACGTCGTGCCGATGTGGCATCCGCTGCGCCTCGCCGAAGACTATGCGATGGCCGACATCCTGACAGGCGGCCGTGTGATCTTCGGTGTCGCCCGCGGCTATCACACCCGCGAGGTCGAAAGCTTCGGTTCGCCGCTGATCGATCAGGACGCCAACCGCGAGATGTTCGAGGAAGGCGTCGAAATCATCTTCAAGGCCTTCGAGGGAAAGCCGTTCTCGCATAAGGGCAGGTTCTACACGATCCCGCCGGAGGTGCCCTACCGCGGCTATGCGCTGAAGGAGATCACCCTGGTGCCCGGCCCCGAGCGCCTGCCGGTCGAATGCTGGCAGCCGATCCAGAGCGGCTCGGACCGCGCCTTCGATTTCATGGCGAAGCACGGCATCAACGGCGTCATCGGCGGCGGCTCGGCCGAGGGCGGCGCGGTCGAGCGGCACATGATCGGGTTCCAGGCCGCCTATGCGCGCCGCGGCATCAAGCTCGAACTCGGCGAGCGCCTCGCGCTCGGCTTCCAGTTCCACATCGCGAAGAGCCGCGAAGAAGGCATGCGCGAGTCGGCGAAGCACTACGAAGAGAACATGAAGATGTTCGGCGAGCTGCGCCTCGTGCGGGCGCTCTCCGACGAGCAGATCGCGGCGATGCGCGACCCCAAGCTCGCCGCGGCGACCAAGCTGCCGCGCATCGAGGACGCGGTGAAGGCCGGCGGCTTCCTGACCGGCACGCCCGATGACATCATCGAGCAGCTGAAGGCGGTCGAGAAGCGCTATCCCGGCATCGACCGCGTGATGTGCAGCACGCCGCTCGGCACCCCGCTCGACATCCAGTTGGAAGATTTGGACCGGTTCGCCAAGGATGTAATACCGGCGTTCCGCAGCGCAAAAGTCGCGGCAGCCGCCGAATAGGCTACGGCGCGACCGATTTCAATCAAGCGAGGGCGCGCCCATGAAATATGACGTGCTGATCGTCGGCGGGGGAGCGGCCGGATCGGTGCTGGCCGGCCGCCTGGCCGCAGACGGGCAGACTTCTGTGCTGCTGCTGGAAGCCGGGCCCGATTACGCCGATCCGGCCCATATTCCGGACGAGATCAGGTTCGGCCACACTCGCTTTGCCGAAGCCCCGGATTCGCGCCACAATTGGGCCTTGCGGGGCACCATCACCGAGGAGCAAGGCGCGATCCACGTGGCGCAGGGCAAGGTGATCGGCGGAGGGTCGTCGATCAACGGCCAGGCCATGCAACGCGGCTTCCCCGAGGATTTCGACTCCTGGGCGGCGCTCGGCAACGATGAATGGTCGTATGACAAGATCGTGCCGTACTTCCGCAAATCGGAGCGCGATCTCGACATCCAGGATAATTATTGCCACGGCTCGGACGGACCGATGCCGGTCAGGCGCCGTCAATCGGGTCCCTGGCCGGCCATCCAACAGGCGTTCCACGCCGCTTGTGCAGAGGCGGGGTTCGGCACCACGAACGATAAGAACGGCCTCAACCCTGCCGGTCTTGGGGTGTCGCCCTCGAACAACATCGACGGTGTCAGAATGAGCACCGCGATGACGCATCTGGCTCCGGTGCGCCACCATCTCAACCTGACCGTGCGGGGCGGGGTGTTCGTCCGCAAGATTCTGATCGAGGGTGGCAAGACGGTCGGCGTCGAAGCCGAAAGCGGCGGGAAAGTGTTCCGCGTCGACGCCGACCGGGTCGTGCTGAGCGCCGGGGCGATCCGGTCGCCCCATTTGCTCATGCTGTCGGGTATCGGCCCCGAAGACCATCTGCACGAATTCGGGATACCGACGGTTCGTCATCTCCCCGGCGTCGGCCAGAACCTGATGAACCACGCCAGCGCCCAGATGGCCTTCAAGGTCAAGGACGGGGTCTCCCTCGACGCTCATCGCGACGCAGCGCACTTTTCCCTGCACTACACCGCCGAAGGATCGAGCGCGGTCAACGACATGGTGCTGCGGACCAGCACAATGGTCGACGAACGGCAGGAGCGCGTCCCCGGGGTGCGGACCAAGTACCTGTGCGGTGACGTTCCGCCGGAGCGGGCGGCCCGAATTCATTGCACGCTCGGGCTCCCCGACGGCTCGGGATACGTCAGGTTGGCTTCGGCCGACCCCAGCGTCCAGCCAGAATTCAACTATCGCTATCTCCAGCATCCAAACGACTGTCGGCGGGTGCGCGAAGGCCTGCGATTGGCGAAGAGACTGCTGGAATCCGAATTGTACAAAGACGTGGTCGATCACCGGATCCAGCCCACCGATGATGTTCTGGCCAACGACGACGCGTTGGACCACTGGATGCGCCAAACCGTGGGCTCGGCCCGGCACGTCTCCGGGACCTGCAAAATGGGGCCGGATGCCGACCCAATGGCGGTCGTCGACCAATACTGCCGAGTGAAGGGCGTCCAAGGCTTGTGGGTGGCCGATGCGTCGGTGATGCCGCGCATCCCCCGATCAGGTGGTGCCCATGCAACGGTGATCATGATAGGCGAACGTGTCGTCGACTGGATTGCGGCGGGTTGACCCCGCCTTGATGAGGAGCCTCCGATGGACGTAACCCCCGTATCGCCCGGCTGCCTTTCCGGCATTCGCGTGCTCGACCTGACGCAATTCGAGGCCGGCACGACCTGCACCGAGGCGCTTGCCTGGATGGGCGCCGACATCGCCAAGGTGGAGCCGCCGCGCGGCGAAGCCGGCCGCACCGGCTTTGGCGATGCGTATTATTTCATGATGTACAACGCCAACAAGCGGTCGCTCACGGTCAATTTGAAATCCGAACGCGGGCTGGCGCTGGTCAAGGAGATGGTGAAGAAAGCCGACGTCTTCGCCGAGAACTTCGCGCCCGGAGCGGTCGAGCGATTGGGGCTCGGCTACGATGTCGTCAGCGCGATCAACCCGGGCATCATCTATGCCCAGGTCAAGGGCTTCGGCGCCGGCAGCCCCTACGAGAACGGCCTCTCGTTCGACCCGATCGCGCAGGCTGCGGGCGGGGCGATGAGCGTCACCGGCGAGAAGGACGGCAAGCCGATCAAGCCCGGCCCGACGATCGGCGACACCGGCACCGGCATGCTGATGGCGTTCAGCATCGTCAGCGCCCTGTTCGATCGCGCGCGCACCGGCAAGGGGAGGCGGCTGCAGGTGGCAATGCAGGATTCGGTCATGCATTACAGCCGCGGCATGTTCATCACCCACGCGCGCACCGGCAAGGCGGCGCCGCGCCGGCCGGCGAGCAACAACCCGCCCGGCGGCACCTATCCGTGCAAGCCCGGCGGTCCCAACGACTACGTCTTCCTGATGACGAGCCGCGCCAATCCAGAGCACTGGCCGCGCCTCCTAAAGCTGATCGGGCGCGAGGATCTGATCGGCGACCCGCGCTACGACACCCCCGAGGCGCGCTTGAAATGCGAGGCCGAGATCGATGAGATCGTCACCGGCTGGACGATGCAGCGCACCAAGCACGAGGCAATGGCGCAATTGAGCGGGGTCGGCGTCCCGGCCGGCGCGGTCCTCGATTCGATGGACCTCGTCAATGAGCCAAGCTTCCGCGAGCGCGGCATCCTGCAAACGATGACCCATGGCGAGCGCAAGATGACGATGCCGACCTGGCCGGTGCGCTTCGACGGCGTTCCCACGCAAGTCAAATCGGCGCCGCTCCTCGGCGAGCACACCGCGGAGGTGCTGGCCGACTGGCTCGGCCTCGACGCCGACGCGGTCGCCGGCTTGCGCGAGGACGGCATCGTCTGAGACACCGGATCTTGGGACCGCGGCGGTCCCGGCCGCGGCGGGCCAGAGGCCCGCGGTCCCGACCGTGAAGTCTAATTCCTGGTCTGAAAAGTGTAATTGCAGCTCGGGGATACGATGGATGCGCTAATATTATTTCCCGAGACGCGCCCCGTCATTTGAACAAGCCCCCGCCGCAAGCGGGCGGAGGCCTTGAACATCCCATTTTGACCGACCTTCCCGCTTAATGTGGTGTTGAACCGCGGGAGATAGGCAAAGCGAACCTCACCCCGGGATATTGTCAGAGGGTAAAGCGACCCCAGCGGGGGGTCGGTGCAGTCGCCACTGATGACACTCTTGAGAGTGAGTTCTCCCATGTAGTGGCCATCGAACTGAGCCGGGCCCTGCGCCCACGCGACGCTCCAAAGCCCCACGCCGACCATCAGGCCCAATCCCAGCCATCTCAGCATTGCGGTTTTCCCGTTCAGGCCTCCTTGCCCGGCTCGGCGACCGCCGCCGACCACGGCGACATCACGTCGCTGACGCCGTAATTGAGGCCGTCCTCGCCGCGCAGCACGAGGTTGGGGCAGGCGAAGAGCGAGGGCCATGCGGTGTGCTCGACCAAGGCGGCGCCGGGCCGGGTGGCGAGGCGCTCGCGGATCGCCTCGGAGAGCCGCCGGTCGATCGTGATGCCGCTCTCACCGCTGACATCGATCCTGGGATGGTGCGCGGCTTCCTCGGGGGTCATCGCGAAATCGATGATGAAGCTGGCCAGTTGCACCACGGCGGCGAGGATGCGCCGCCCGCCGGACGCGCCGACCCCAAATCGGGCGCGCCCGTCGCGCGCACCAACGAGCGGGCACATATTGGTCAGCGCGCGCTTGCCTGGCGCGAGCGAATTCGGCCGGCCCGGCCGCGGGTCGAACCACATCACCCCGTTGTTCATCAGGATGCCGGTTTGCGGCAACACATAGCGGCTGCCGAAGCTCGACAGGAGCGTCGTGGTCAAGGCGGCGATGCCGCCCTCGCGGTCGATCGCCGTGATATGGGTCGTGCAGCTCTCGCCGGCCGGGTCGACATCGCCCAGCCCTTCGAGCCGGGCGTGATAGGCCTGCTGCAAAGCGTCGATCAGTGTCTCGAAATAGACCGCGTCGGGAGCCTGCGGGTAGCGCTTGCCGGCGAGCCGGTCGAGCACATTGGCGAGGGTCGGGGCCGCGGTCAGCCCGCGCGCGGCATGCAAGGCATAGCCGCGATAGGGGATTTCGAGCGAGGGCACGGTGCGCGCCCGGCAGGCGGCCAGATCGGCGGAGGACAGGAAGCCGCCGCCCGCCGCGACGTCGGCCGCGATCGCCGCGGCGATCTCGCCCTGGTAGAAATCGTCGGGCCCGTATTCGGCGAGCCGGGCCAGCGTGTCGGCGAGATGGCCGAGACTGAGGGATGGGTGCTCGCCGTTCGGCGGGGCGGCGGGCGGCAACCCGTCGGGCAACCAGACCCGCCGGCTTTCGTCATAGCGCCGCAGATCCGCCGCGGCACTGGCGCTCTTCACCGTCACCCACCAGTCGACCGGCAAGCCCTGGCGGGCCAGCGCCACGGCAGGCGCCACCAGATCCCGCCACGGCATCCGCCCGAACCGCTCGACCGCCAGCGCATAACCACGCACCGCGCTCGGGATCGCAAAGCTGAGCGGCCCGTGCATGTTGCGGTCGCCCTCGACGCGCGGCCAGGTGAACAGCTCGGTGATGGTCTCGCCGGTCAGCTTGTAGGCCGAGGGATCGAGCCCGGAGGGCGCGATCGGCCCGAAATCGACGATCTCGGCGCGGCCGCTGCCCGGCGGCGTGACGACCATGAAGCCGATCCCACCAAGCCCGGTGTTCCACGGCTCGCGCACGGCGAGCGCAAAGGCGGTCGCGACGACCGCATCGACCGCGCTGCCGCCGGCGGCCAAAACCTCGGCGCCGACCGCGGCGGCGATCCCGTTCTGCGCCGCGACGATGCCGCCGCGCGAGGCGGCGACCGGCTTTCGCACCACCCAATTCTGCATCAGCTGCGCCATCTCACAGCACCTCGATCGAATCGACGCGGCTCTTGTAGAAGGCATAGTGCCCGGCGAGCCCCACCGCCTCGTCATAGGGCGCGCGATAGCCCCAGACGGAGTTTTCCGCCTTGCCGCCAGCGACCTCGACGGTCCAGTACGAGCAGTCACCCTTGAACGGGCAATAGGTCTTGTGCTCGGTCGGCCGCATCAGATCGAGCCGGACGTCCTTCTCGGGAACATAATGGACCGGCTCATGGCCGGTTTCCTCAACGCGGACCGCCGCGAGGCTGTCGGCGATCACGGCGCCGGCAAAGGTGACGCGCACCCGCCGGGCCTCGGGCAAGAGATCGACCCGGTGCTCGGGCTTTGTGGCATAGCCGGGGGCGGGATTGGCCATCGCGGATCTCTCCTCTGTTCAACGGATCGTCTCGGAGGGCCGCCTTGTTCGAGTGGCGATGGGTGACGCCGCATTCGAACGAGGCGAGGCAGCTTTGATGGAGCTGCGGATCGGTAACCGGCCCGCATTCCTGGGCGATCCGCTTGGCGCGGAACGCCGGGTTGGCGCAGAGCGCGGCCTCGTATTGGTGGCTCGCGCGGACATTCTGATCGGCGCTCTGATTAGCCGGCTCCTGCGCCGACGCTGCCGCGGCGATCAGCCCCGCGGCCGCCAGGTAAACCAACGATAATCCCCGCATCGCTTTCTCTCCTGTTGCGGCTCAATCGACCATCGTCAAGCCGCCGCTGACGCTCAACACCTGGCCGGTGATGTAATCCGAGCGGGACCCCAAAAAAAACATTACCGCCTCGGCGATCTCCTGCGGCTGTGCGATCCGGCGGAACGGGATCGCCCGGGTCAGCGCCTCCCTCATGCGCTCGGGCTGGCGCTGGAACAACGGCGTGTCGGTTGGACCGGGACAGACGCAGTTGACGTTGATGTGGTAGCGCGCCAGCTCGCGCGCCAAGGATTTGGTGAACGCGATGAGGCCGCCCTTGGCCGCCGCGTAGACGGTCTCGCCGGTGCTGCCGACCCGCCCCGCATCGCTCGAAATGTTGACGATCTTGCCGTGCTGCGCCGCGACCATCGGCGTCAGCAAGGCCCGGGTCAGCCGGATCGCGCCCATCAGGTTGATCTGGATCAGCTGGTCCCACATTTCCGGGGGGTTTTCGAGAAACGGCTGGATGCGGTCCCAGCCGGCGCCGTTGACCAGTCCGTCGACGCGCGGGGCCCGCCGATGCACCGCGGCGGCGAACTCGGCGATCGTCGCGTTCTGCGCCAGATCGAGCGGCAGGAATTCGAGTGCCAGCCCCTCGCCGGCCGCCTCCGACGCGACCGCGCGACCGCCGGCCTCATCAACATCGCCGACGAAGACAACGGCGCCCGCGCGGGCCAGCAACAAGGAAGTCGCCTTGCCGATCCCCGACGCGCCGCCGGTGACGACGACAGTGCGGTCCTGCATCTCCATCGCGCTACGCCTCTCGTACTCCGACGCCCCGGCCGATGTTCAACGTTGCCGCCCACCGCTGTCAATCGGGCGGCTCAATCGGCGCGATATTCGAGAAGCATGTACCACTGGTCGAGACGCGCGAGGACCAGCGGTGTGACGATGCGGTCGAGACGATGGACATTTTCGGCAAGCCCCGCGGCCGGGTCCTCGCCCTCCGGCACAAGCTCGACCGGCGCGAGATAGGTGACGCGGAACCGCGCGCCGCCGAGCCGCTCGGCATAGGCCGGGATCACCGCCGCGCCGCTCGCCCAGGCGAGGCGAACGATGTTCAGAAGGTTGGCGCGCGGCGGGATGGCGCGGTCGAAAAGCGGCGCACAGACATGCCCCTTACGCTCGTCATCGGCATAGATCAGCAGGACGCCGCGTTCATCGACAAGCAGGCGGCGCGCAATACGCGCTGCCGACACCCCCGGGCGCAGCAAGGTCGCGCCATAACGCTCGCGCGCGGCAACCGCGAGCCCGTGCTCGAAACGGCTGCGCGGCGGCTGGTAAATAAGTTTGAAGCCGCGCAAGCCGAGGCCGATCAAGCTCGGCCCGATGGTCTCCCAATTGCCGAGATGCAGGCCCATGACGATGACGGGCTTGCCGGCCGCTCGTGCCGCGAGAAGATGCTCGCTACCGGCGACCGCGATGCGCCCCTCTTCCCACAGCCGGTCGAGCACAGAAAATTCGAGCATGACGCGCCCGACATTGTCGAAGAGCCGCATCACCGCGGCTGCGGTCTCGTGCGGGTTCGCGCCGTCTCCCGCGAGCGTCCGATAGGCAAGCTGCGCCCGCTCGCGCACCCCATGATAGCGGTAGCGGCCGTTGAGGACGCCAAGCCGGCCGCCGATCGCCGAGCACCACTCGGTCGGGAGCGCGCGGGCGGCGTGATGCAGGGCAAAGTCGAGCCCGCCAAGCAGCGGGTCGCGCAGCCAATAGCGCCGCCATTGCCGCAGCGGCGGCCACGGCGCGGTGGTCTGCGCCTGATCAGCCGCCATGGTGCTCAACCCGGGGCTCGACCAGCATCGGCAGCGTGTCGCCCGGCCGCAACGTCAGCCGGCAGATCGGCTCGACCACCGCCCCCGGAGCGAGCCGCAACCGGGCGCGCTGGGCGAGCGTCGCGAGGCAAAGGATCGCCTCGGTCAACCCGAAGGCCTGGCCGGCGCAGACCCGTGGTCCGACACTGAACGGGATGTAGCTGTAGCGCTCGCGGGCGGGCGCGTCCGGCAGGAACCGCTCGGGCACGAAATGGTCCGGCCGGTCCCACAAGCGGCGATGCCGGTGCAAGAGCCAGGGAATGACGATCACGAGCGAGCCCGCCGGGATGGTCCGGTTGCGGATCCGCTCCTCGTGCAGCGCCTGGCGCCCGAGCAGCGGCACCGGCGGATAGAGCCGGATCGCCTCCTCGAAAACCGCGCGGGTGTAGATGAGGCGCGGCACATCGTCGAGGCCCGGAAGGCGCCCGTCCAGCACCTCGGCCAATTCGCGATGGAGGCGCTCTTCGACCTCGGGCGCCTGCGACAAGAGGAACCAGGTCCAGGCGAGCGAGTTGGCGGTGGTCTCATGCCCGGCCATGAAAATGACCGCGGCCTCATTGCGTAGACCCTCGCGGTCGAGCACCTCTCCGGTTTCCGGGTCGCGCGCCTCGAGGAGCATGCGGATCATCGACTGCTCGCCGCTCGCCAATCGCTCCTCGCAGCGTTGGATAATGTCGTCGAGCACAAGGTCGATCCGCTTTGCCGCGCGGTGCACCGAAGGCGACTGGAAGCGCGGCAGCCAATCCGGCAAGCCCAAGAGATAGGTCAGGTCGAGCTGCGACACCTGGCGCTGATAGGCGCTGAACGAGGCGACGATCTCGGTCGCGTGCTCGGCGCCGAGGCGCGGTCCGAAAATCGTCCGGCAGATGATCTCGGCGGTCAGGGTCGCCATCTCACGCAGCGCATCGATCGGCGTGCCCGGCGGCAGCGCGCCCCAGCGTGACGCGGTTTCGGCGGCCGCCTCGACCATGGTCGGCGCGAACAGCGCCATGCGCGAGGCGTGAACGATCGGCGCGACGATGCGCCGGCGGCGCTTCCACAGATCGCCGTCGCTGATGAAGAGCCCATCGCCGAGCAGCGGCGCCAAGGCATGGCGCATCTGCGGCGTCTTGCGCTGAAAGCTCTCATGAAACGCGATGAAGGCCTGCGCCACCGTATCGGGGCTGTTGCAGACGAACACCCGCCGGGTCAGGAGGCGGGTCGAAAAGAACTGATATTCGAAGCACTTCTCGTCGAACATCGCGAGAAAATTGCGGCGCGCCGTGGCCATCATCGCGAACGGTGGCAGCGGCTCCTTCGGGCGCTCCGGATAGGGCGGCACAAACGGGCTCATCCCGGGGAGCTTGCGAGCTAGCGTAGGGTGAGGCAAGCGCCGAGATCAGGCGCCGGCGCCTGGTCGGCCCCGGGCTCCGCCTCGCCGAGGACCGCATCGACGATGACGCGGCCAAGCTGGTGCGCTGCGAGGTCGCGCCGCCGCGGCGCCCCGGCGCCCGGCCAGATCGCATAATCGCTCGACCATTCGTCGAAGCCGAAATGGCGGAAGGCCTTGGAGAGGCTCGGCAAGTGATCGCCGTAGAAGGCGAGGACGGCCGGCGAAGCGCGCCGCGCGAGCCCGTCCATCAGGATTTGCAGCATCTCATCCGAGCGGCGCAGACCGTCGAGATAACGCAAGAGCTCGCCGCCGCCCGGCACTTCGGCCGGATCGAAAAGGCCGGCCACCGCCGGATCGAGCGGCGGCGATTTCGCCAGCCAGGGCCCGTGATTGCCCATCGTGATCGCGAAGATGAAGGTCCGCGGGCCTTCCTTATCGAGCACCCGCAGGATGTGCCCGGCGAGCGCGGGATCGGGGCAATAGGGCGGCACCCGCGAGCCGCCGAGCGTCTCGCGCCCGAGAAACCGCTCGAAGCCTAGCGCCGGCAGAGCCAGATCGCGCCGGAAAAAGCCCCGATCGAAGGGGTGGAGGCAGATCGTGCGATAGCCGGCCCGACGCAGCCGCCGGACCTGCGATTCGAGGGGCACCCGCGCCAAGGCGTAATAGGGATTGAACCGGTCGTAGCCGAGCGCGCTTTCGGGGGCTCCGCTCAAGACGGCGAATTCGGCGCGCATCGTGTAGGCGCCCCAGGCCGGCACCGCGAACCGGCCGTAGAGCGCTGCGGAGGCGCAACAGGCAGCGAACCCGGGGAGGAACTCGCGCGGAATAAGCGGCGACAGGCGGCGCGCGTCGAAGAACGATTCGCACTGCACGACGACGATCGGATTGCCGGGCCCTCCGGCGGGCTCGCCCAGCCCGGACACCACCGGCGGGGCCGCCAACGCAAGCTGCCGCGCCCCCCGCTCGGCCCGGGCAATGATTGTGTGGACCAGCAGCATGGCAAAGGGGCCGAGCGCGGCGGTATCTTCGAAGGGCTCGCCCGATGGCGCGAGGCGGCGCAGCGCCCGCGCCGCGGCGCCGAGCAGCGGCTCGCGCCCGACGAGCCAGCCGACCGCTGCAACCAGCGCCAGCGCGAGGAGGGCGGCAAAGGGGCGCGGCGTCCAGAGCGGCGGCTCGATGACCAGCAGCGCAAGCCCGCCCAAGATTGCCGCCGCCGTTCCACCGAGCACGAGAACCGGGCCGGCAAACGGCAGATAGAGCTGCGGGTGGGTGAAGATCTGGGGAAACTCGGCCGCTGCCGAGAACACGACCGGCTCCCGCAGAACCTCCCGCATCGTGTAATCGACGAGGGCGAAACCGCCGCCCAGCGCCAAGAGGACAAGCCCGTCAAAGAGCGGCCGCCCGGTGGCCAGACCCAGCAACCCCGCGGCGAGCGCCAGCGGCGCCAGATCGAGCAGCACGACCGTCGGAGCCGCCCGCCGCGCCCGCGCGATCCGCCGCGGCAGCAGCCACGCCACGAGGGCGAGCAGCACGCCGGCGGCAAGATGCAACGGCCCGAGCGCTCCCATCGGCTCAGGGAGAGCGGATGCGGAAATGGAAGTTACGCATGATGCGGTCCCCGATCAGCGCCGGGGCGAGATCGCAAAAGCGCATGCCGAGCACCAACGGCCAGGGGAAATCGATCCGCGAGCGGCCGCGGTCGATGCCGCGCTTGATCCGCCGGGCGGCACGCTCGCCGCTGGCGAGGAACGGGGTCGGGCCGTCCCAGCGATCGGTCATCGGCGATGCAAAAAACCCCGGGCAGACCACCGTCACCCCGACGCCATAGGGAGAAAGTCCCGGGCGCAATGCCTCGCCATACGCACGCAGCCCTGCCTTGCTGGCGCAATAACCCGGGCTGTACGGCATGCCGCGAAAGGCGGCGACCGAGGCGATGGCGACGATCCGCCCGCGCCCCCGCCCGCAAAGCCGCGGCACCAAGGGGGCGATCGTATGGACCGCGCCGCGCAGGTTGACGTCGATCTGGCGCAGGGTGATTGCCGCGGGCTCGCCCGGGGCTTCCGGGTCTGGGCCGGCGGAAATCCCGGCATTGGCGACCAGCAATTCCACCGGATGCGCGTCGTCGAAGGCCTCGAGCCAGGCGGCGAGCGCGGCGCCGTCGGCGACATCGATCTCGGCGCTGTCGACGATCGCCCCCGATGCCCGGCAGGAAGCCGCCGTCGCGGCGAGGCGCTCAGGGTTGCGGCCAATGAGCCCGAGCGCGGTCTGCGGCCCGGCATAGGATAGCGCGAGCGCGGCCCCCAGCCCGCTCGACGCCCCGGTGATCACCACGACCCGGTAAGGTGCGCGCATCAGTGGCGCAACCGCTCTTTGAGCCCGCGCGCCGCCGCCGAGCCGGGAACCAGCATCGCGCGCAGCTCGCCGAGCCGGCGCGCCGCCGCACCCTGCAGCCGGCGCGCCTGCACCAAGAGCCCCGGCCGCCACAATTCGGGGTGGTCGAGACGTTCGATGACCACTTCGGGCCCGCACGGCAGGCGGGTCAGCGGATCGAGGTAGCGGGGATAGAGGATGAGGACGCCGGCCACCAGCTCATCGAGGCTCAGCCGGCGGGAGCGACCGCACGCCACCTGGTCGATCGTCAGACCCCAGCCGGCATAGAACGGCCTTCCGTAAACGACGACGCGGCGCCCGCGCAACAGCGCCTCGAAACCGGCAAGCGAGGTCATCGTGTGGAGCTCGTCGACCAGCGCGAGGAGCGCCGCGGTGGAAGCTTCGCGCACGACCACATCGGCGAAGCGGCGCGCCTCGCCCTCGGGGACCGCGCCGACGCGATGCCCGGCCATGACGTCGGGGTGCGGCTTATAGAGGATGAACGCATCCGGGTTGGCCGAGCGCACCTGCGACAGGAGATCGAGGTTGGTGCGAACTTCGCCGCCGCCGAACCGGATCGACAGATCGTCCTCGACCTGGCCCGGCACCAGAATTGCCCGCCTTCCCGCCGGCACGGCGATGCCGGGGCCGCGATCGGTCAGATTGTATTTGGTGATGCCGCGCGCCACGAGCTGTTGGGCGAGATTTTGCGCCCGCGCGACCAGCGCCGGCCCGAACTCCGCCTCGCCGAGCAGGATCTCGAGGTCGCTCCGGACGCGCGGATCGTAATACATGCCGCGGGAGTCGAAGACGAGCGAGGCCGGCGGCAGGAAATCGGAGCCGAGACCGACCGAGCGGATGAACCCGTCCTCGACCCGAATCAGCTTGACGCCCTCTCGGGCTGCCGCCTCGGCGATGCCGGTCGGCAGGCGCGAGGCCCAGCCCGCGATGGCACGTGCCGGCGCATCGCGGCGGAAAGCGGCAAGCGCGCCGGCGGCGGTGCGGCGGAACACCGGGTCGCCGGCCGACGAGCGGACGAAATCGGCGATGCGCCGGCGCTTCCAGAACGACATCCCGACGCAGACCGCGATGCCGCGATTGGCCTCGTCCAACCGGCGCCAGTCGGCGAGGATCGCGAGCGTCTCGTCGAATGTTGCCCCGATGTTGCGGAATGGGTCGCGATAGCGCGTCGCGCGGAGACAGGTGCCGGCGAAAATCTCGTCGACATTGCGCCGGAAGGGGCGCTGCGGCACTCCGGCCCGATCGTCGGTCGCGCCCCAGCCGGTGTAGAACGCCGGTCCAAACGCCGCTACCGGGATCCCGGCAATGAGGGCGAGAAAGCCGATCTCGCCGCCGGGGCTGTAAACCCGCGCGGCGCGATCGATGAAAGCCCACGGATCGAGATCGCGACCGATGATGCGCGCGCCGCGCGCCGCCGCGGCAGCGAGGCGCGGGTCGCTGATCATGCCGGGCGCCAGGATCACGACGCGATCCGCCGGGTTCTCGGCGAGCGCGGCATCGAGCATCGCGGTCACCACCGCGCCGCTCGCCCCTGTGTCGGCAAACGCCGGCTCGGCGAGGGCGACGATGGCGTAGCCATCGCCTTCCGCCAGCTCGCCGGCCCCGCCGCCGTGCCACCAATCGCCGCCGATGCGCGCGCGCGCCAACGCCCGGCGTGCCACCGCGGCCTGCGCCAGCAGCGCCTGGCTCTCCCAGCCGCGATCGGCCAGGACGCCATCGGGCGTGAGTATTTCCTCCGGCGACCCCGGCCCCGAAATCTCAAGCGCCAGCGCGCTGAGACAGGGTGTCGCGGCGCGGGCGCGCGGCGGCGCCCGCAACAGCCCCTGCCCGAGCAGCACAAACGGCAAAGCGGCGGGGCTCGCCCGCGCGCGCAGCCTGGCGGCCCCGCGCGCGCCGGCCCAGGCGGCAGTCCCGGCCGCGCCGGGTCGCGCCAGTTCGGGAAACAGCGCCGCGGTCTCGCCGCCACCGGGCGGTCGGAAGTTGGTTGCGGACGTACTGAACCAGCCCATCCGCGGAGCGTATCACGAAAATCGCGCCTGGCGCTTGACAGGCGGTCGGGTAGGAGACAAGAGGCGCCCATGATCGAGCAAGCCGTCATCCTGTGCGGCGGGCGCGGCGCACGGCTCGGGTCGCTGACCGCCGAACTGCCGAAACCGCTGTTGCCAGTCGACGGGGCGCCGTTTCTCGATCTCTTGCTGTTCGAGCTCGGCCGCCACGGCATCCGGCGAATCCTGCTGCTCGGCGGGATCGACGCCGCGGCGATCGCCCAATACGCGGCGGCAACTCCGCTGAAAGCGCGGTTCAACCTCGCGATCGAGATAAGCGCAGAGCCGGAGCCGGCCGGCACGGGCGGCGCGCTGTGGCACGCCCGTCACCGGCTCGAACATGCGTTTTTCCTGCTCAATGGAGATTCGTGGCTCGATATCAACCTCTTGGACCTAGATGTGCGGCTGGCGCAGGATCAAGCCGCACTCGGCATCATTGCATTGCGGCAGCTTCCCAACGCGGCGCGGTACGGCGCGGTGAGCCTCTCGGACGGCCACATTGTCGGGTTTGCCGAGCGGCCAGCCGAAAGCGGACCCGGGGTGGCCAACGGCGGAATCTATGCGCTGCGCCGCGCCGTGGTCGATCGGCTGGGACCGCGAGCCTCGCTCGAGGCCGGGGCATTTCCCGAGCTTGCGGTGGCGGGGCATCTGCTCGGCATCGCGTTCGACCGCTATTTCATCGATATCGGCGTGCCCGAGGATCTGGCGCGGGCCCGGCGCGAGATCCCGCAGCGGCGGCGGCGGCCGGCCGCGTTTCTCGACCGGGACGGCGTGCTCAATCACGATGACGGCTACATCAGCTCGGCTGCCCGGTTTCGCTGGATCCAGGGCGCCCGGGCAGCGGTCAAGGCGCTCAACGATGCTGGGCTATTCGTCTTCGTCGTGACCAATCAGTCCGGGGTCGCGCGCGGCCTTTTCGGCGAGCCGGACATTGCCCGACTGCATGCCCACCTCGCGGGGGAGCTTGCCGTCGCCGGCGCTCACATCGACGATATCCGCTATTGCCCCTTCCACCCGGAGGGGATCGTCGCCGCCTACCGCCGCGCCAGCGATTGGCGCAAGCCCGCCCCGGGCATGATCGTCGATCTGTTGCGCGCCTGGCCGGTTGACGGCGCCGCGAGCTTCCTGATCGGCGACAAGGAGAGCGACCTCGCCGCCGCCGCCGGCGCCGGGATCGCCGGACACCGCTTCGCCGGCGGCGACCTCGCCGCCTTCACCGCCGGCCTGCTGCAGAGGATGGCGAACCGGCCCACCAAACCCGGCTCTTCGCTTTCCGGTTCCGCTTCGCTCGGCCGGAGGGTATAATTATTCGGTGGTGCCGCGAATCGCGGGGGCGGGGCACTGATTATTTCGCGATCGTTTTCCCGTCAGGTCAATTTGGTATTCGCGATGGTCGACTTCGTTAGCCGTGCCCGGGCCGTCATCGATGCTGCCGTTGTCGGGGGGAGACGGCCGCTTTATCCCGCGAAGATTGGGGCGTTCATCCGATCCCTGAACATCTGGTTCTGGGCGCTTGTCGGCCTGCCGACGCTGATCGCTGGGGTCTACTTTTTCGGGATTGCGTCCGATCTTTATCTTTCCGAGGTCAAGTTCGTCGTCCACGGCCCCGCCAAGGGCCCGTCGAGCGGGCTCAGCGCGATGCTGGAAAGCGCCGCCAGCTCGGCGGTTTCCGAAGATACCTACGCGGTGCACGAATACCTGATGTCGCGCGACGCGGTACGCCGGCTCGAGCGGGAAGACGATCTGCGAGGCCTGCTCGGCCGGCCGGAGGGCGATTTGGTCTCGCGCTTTCCCGGGGCGTGGTTTTGGCGCAAGGATTTCGAGGCGCTCTACAAGTCTTATTCGCGTTTCGTCTCGGTCGAGGTAGCCACCCAGAGCGGCGTCAGCACGCTGGAGGTGAAGGCATATCGGCCGGAGGACGCGCAACGGATCGCCCGCGCGCTGCTGACCTTCAGCGAACAGCTGGTCAACGCGCTCAACGAGCGGGCTCGCCACGATGCGCTCGCGGTTTTTAATCGCGAGGTCGATGACACCGAGCAGCAAATCGCCAAGATCCAGGTCCAGCTGACCGCCTATCGGATCAAAGAGAAAATGCTCGATCCGAAGAGCGCCGCGGTCGGCCCGCTCGAACTAGTAGGGCAGATGAACGCGCAGTTGGCCAATGCGAAGGGGCAACTCGCCGAAATCATCAAAAACTCACCGAACAGCCCGCATATTCCACTGGTCCGGACGCGGATCGCTTCGCTCGAAAAGTTGGTCGCGGACGAACGCGCTAAGATTACCGGCGACAACAGTTCGCTCGCCACGGCGCTGACCGAGTACGAACACCTCGACACCCAGCGTATGCTGGCGGAAAAAACCCTGGCGTCGGCGTTTACCTCGCTCGAAGCCGCGCGCCTCCAAGCGCAACGGCAGCAGCTTTATATCGAGACGATCACGCAACCTAATCTGGCGGATTACCCACTCTACCCGAAGCGGCTCGCCTCCTTCGCGACGGTGGCCGCGACGTGCCTGTTGATCTACGGAATCGCCTGGCTCTTGGTGTCGGGCGTGCGCGAACACGCCTCGGCCTAGGGAACCGGCCCCGTGGCTTTCGCCGAAATCCGCCAACTCCGGCGGGCATTCGTCCTCCAGAAGCGGATCATCGGCGCGCTCTTCATGCGCGAGTTCATGACCCGTTGGGGCCGCAGAAATCTTGGCTTTGCCTGGTTGTTCGGCGAGCCGGTGATATTCGCGGTGCCCGTAATCTTCATGTGGTCGGTGATCCGCGCGCCGTTCGAGCACGGCCTACCGATGATCGCGTTCGTCTGGACCGGGTATCTGCCGATCCTGATGTTCCGGCACGTCACCGGCCACTCCATATACGCCATCAAAAGCAACGCCTCGATGCTCTTTCACCGGCAGGTGACGCCCCTCGACCTTTTTATCGGCCGTCAGGGTCTTGAGCTGATGGGAAATCTATCGGCCAGCGCGGTGACGTTCCTGCTCTTCTACTTGTTGGGGCTGCTTGAATGGCCGCAAGATTACGCACTGTTTCTCACCGGCTTTTTCTATATGGGCTGGTGGTCGATGGCCGTTGCCTTGGTCGTCGCCGCGCTATCGGAGCGATCCGAGATCGTCGAGCACATCTGGCAGCCGGTCTCTTATATGTATTTGCCGATTTGCGGGTTTTTCTACTTGGCCGAATGGTTGCCCCCGTCGTGGCGAGATGTGGCCTTGACCGTCATCCCCTCGCTGCACGCCTATGAGATGATCCGAGGCGGCCTTTTCGGGGACCGCATAGAGGCCTTCTACGATATCCCCTATCTGAGTTTGATTCTGGCGATTCTGACCGTTATCGGGCTGTGGCTATTGCGGGACGTGCGCAAGCACGTAGTCCTTGAATGATCACCGTTACCGACGTTTCTAAGGACTATCATTCGGAAACCCGGCACATCCATAACCGGGTGCTGAGCAACGTCTCGTTTGCGGTCCAGCCCGGCGAAAAAATCGCCGTGCTCGGGCGCAACGGTTCGGGCAAGTCGACCCTGATCCGCCTGGTCGCCGGTGTCGAATTGCCGACCATCGGCAGCATCGAGCGGACAATGTCCGTGTCATGGCCGGTCGGAACGACCGGCGGGGTCGGCGGCAGCATGACCGGAAATGACAACATCCGCATGATCTCGCGGCTTTATAATAAGCCATTCAAGCTGATGCGCGATTTTGTCGAGGATTTTGCCGAATTGGGCAAATATCTGGCCGAGCCGGTCATAACTTACTCGACCGGGATGCGGGCGCGGCTCAATTTCGGGTTGTCACTCGCCATCGATTTCGATTGCTACCTGATCGACGAGGTCATCGCGGTCGGAGACCACCGCTTTCAGCGCCGATCGCACGAAGAACTGTTCGATAAACGCACCGATCGCAGCCTGATCCTGGCGTCCCACGTGCCGGACATTGTCAAGCAGTACTGTTCCCGCGCACTCGTCCTACACCGCGGCCGAGCAAAGATGTTCGACGACCTGGACCTGGCATTCGATATCTACAACGACCTGTGAGGCGAGGTGCTACATCAGCAGGGGACCGCCAGCGCGAAGGGTGGGTTAATTTCGTAGCAATTGCGTCAGATATTCCTGGGTCTCGCCGGGCACCGTCGCGAGCGAAACCAACTCTACGTAGCCGAGCGCCAGCCGCCCCTCAAAGGCGGCGCGTTCGGTAAGGATGCGGATCTCCACGGCGCTACCGGCCGACTCATCGATCGTAAAATGAAGGTTGGCTTCAATGATTTGTTCTGCGGACGGCGTAACCCGGGTGTGAGCCAGGATCGTTCCCGAGTCAGCCTCGATGACAAAGGTCATTCCCGCCGCTTCTGCTGAAAAGCCGAGCACGACATTGGCCGACCAGGCGCCCGGGGGCAGGTTGATATAAGGCCCGAACACGAGACACCGGGCGCGACCGGTGAGGTCGACAGGGCCATTAACCGCTGGCGCCGGCTGTTCAGGCGGGCCACCCCCGACAAAGAAAAGTTCCGGATGCCAGGTAATCGGCTCGAGCTTCGACCCCGGCGAAAATCCGGCATAGGCGGCCAAGGCTCCGTTGACGAGCGCCTGGTCCCGGGTATCGAGCTGGTCCCACCACCCTGAATCAACGCCCCCTTCCGGCGTCAGGCCCGCTTGGGCCAGCGCTGCCACGGTGGCCCCAACCTCCTCCTCACCCAAGGGCAAGGCAAAGTGGCGGGCAATCGCTACGGCTGCCGCGACCGGATCACGCACCGAGCTATCTGACAGGACCAATGCGTTTGGCGCTGCGGTAAGGGTTAGCACCGCCGCGCAGCTACTGGCGACCTCTCTTGTTGCGCCAGGTAGATCGTAGCCCATACGCTGGATCAGGTCGCGCAGCGCGGTGCGCGGGTCGCCGACGGCAACGACGAAAGGCCGGTTCGCACCAGCGATCTCGGTCTGCAAACGCAGGACCGGTTGACGACAGCTGCCAATAATCTGCGAAGCGCTCGAGCGGATCACGGCGGCAGCAACGTCATCGAAGGTTTTAAGAGCGACGATCTCGACGCCACCGGAGCTTCGTTCGATCAGTTCGGCGATAACCGCGTCGCACCAATCGGCGAGACGGCTGGGAAGACCGAGCGAGAAGACGATCATGCGTCGACCGGAGCTGCCCTACCTGCCATGACGCGGAAAGCCCGAGATAGACGAAGACTCGGTACCATCCGCGTCGCGGTGCTCGCGTATGCGGGGGCGCGGCCGCCGGAAGCTAGATCGATCAAGCGCACCTCCTTTGTGCCGCGGACGCGAACGGTCAGCCAGCCGGGGCGATGGACGTTCGTGCGGCCCTTCCGATGGCCCAGTCGCGCAGCAAAGTCAATCGCTCGGCGGCCAGGCGAGCAGCTGCGGCGGGTGTCGGGGAGGCTTCGATGTTGCATCGGTGCGGCGGCAGCGCTAGATCCTCCTCCCGCACTAGCCTTCTTATCCCGCATTTGCGTTCGGGCATTTCTGCCTGGTCGAACGCGTTATTAGGCCGGGCGCGCGATTTTAAGGGTTTGAAAATTGGTTCGGCATGACGCTCGGATTATGCGCGGTATCTTTTGGGCCATCGAGGAATTCGCGATGAAGATGTTGGTGACCGGCGGTGCCGGGTTTATCGGCTCGGCGGTGTGCCGGCTGTTTGTCGGCGAGTTGGGCGCGAGCGTGCTCAATGTCGACAAGCTGACCTATGCCGCCAATCTCGCGTCGCTCAAACCGATCGAGAACAACCCGGCCTACGTGTTTCAGCGGACCGATATCGGCGACCGTCCGACGATCTCCGCGTTGCTGGGCTCGTTTCGACCCGACGCGATCCTCCACCTCGCCGCCGAATCGCATGTCGACCGCTCAATCGATGGCCCCGGCGAATTCATCAAGACCAATATCGACGGAACTTACGCGCTGCTCGAGGCGGCGCGCGAATACTGGCGCTCGCTGCCGGCGGAACGGGCGAGGAGCTTCCGCTTTCACCACGTCTCGACCGACGAGGTGTTCGGCTCGCTCGGGCC
>Ga0182024_10007176_pt1 | contig 24110 bp, 21 predicted proteins | sample P32metaG_FD_120480 | JGI IMG/M metagenome (GOLD analysis project Ga0182024, IMG submission 120480) | Permafrost microbial communities from Stordalen Mire, Sweden - P3-2 metaG (Illumina Assembly) | ecosystem: Environmental > Terrestrial > Soil > Wetlands > Permafrost | place: Sweden: Stordalen...
CACCGCGATGTGCACGGGCAGCGGCCCCATCTCACCGTTACCGTGAGTGCGGACACGCTCCGCTCTGGCACCGATGCGCCGCCGGCCGAGCTGAGCGGCGTGGGGCCGATCCATCCGGAGACCGCGCGCCGCATCGCCTGTGATGCGGTGCGGACGGTGGTGACGGTCGCGCCCCCTGCCGATGGTGCGGCGTGGACGGCCATCCGCCCGCAGGTCATGCCGCTCTCGGTCGGACGAGCCACGCGCATCATCCCGCCACATATCCGCACCGCGCTCCGGCTGCGCGATCAGGGCTGCCGTTTTCCGGGGTGCGATCGACCGCCCGCCTGGACCGATGGCCACCACATCATCCACTGGCCGGACGGCGGCCTCACCGAGCTCGACAATCTGGTCTCACTGTGCAGGCCGCATCACCGCCGCGTGCACGAGCAGGGGTGGCGCATCCACATCGCTGATGGCATCGCCGCGGTCGAGCCGCCACCCTGATGAACGGCCATCGCGGTGCTCGAGCAGAGGTGGCCCTTACACATCGCTGACTGAATCGCCGTCGTGGAGCCAGCTTCAGCGGAGGCGCGCGCTCAGGTATGCAAGCGATTTCGGATAGCGATAGTCGATGCCCATGTGCGTCGCATCGAACAGCTCGAACTGCACGTCGGTGACACCGATCTTGGCCAGCTCGTCGCGAAATCCCACCGCCGCAAGGTCGAGGTACCAGTCATCGCGCGTTCCGGCGTCGATCCAGATCGCACGCTGGGTCCGCAGTGCCTCCGCGTACCTGGGGACCATGCGCACCGGGTCCCACGCCAGCCAGCGTGCCCACACCTCGTCGCGCAGCCGCCCCGTGGTCGGGTCGAACGGCAGCTCGGGCGTGCCGTCGTCGCGCGCCGAAAAGCATGCAGCGACGCCGAGGGTCATCACCAGGATCTGATCCCCTTCCTTGGTAAAGGCGGGACGCATCTGAAAGTCTTTCCACCAGGCGAAGATATCGCCGTCGTACTCGCGGAGATGACGCACCGCCTTGGCGAATTCCGGCACGTAGCAGCACTCGTACATTCCATCACCGGCATGTGTTGCCAGGCCGCCGAAGAGATCGGGGCGCAACATCGGCGTGATCATCGCGCCGAAGCCGCCGCTCGACTTTCCCATGATGCCGCGGTGCGCCGCGCCTTCCATGGTGCGGTAATGCTCATCGACGAACGGGACGATCTCGTCGCACAGGTAGGTGTGGTAGCGCCCGGTTCCCGGGGAGTCGACGAACTGCGAACCGCCATATGCCGTCCACGCGTCGACGTACACGACGATGCAGGGCGGCGCTTCACCGCTCGCGAAGATACGGTCGACGGCGGCGGGGAAACCCTCGCGAAACGGCGAGCGGTTCCACCACATCACGGCCTGCCCTGTGTATCCCTGGATGACGTACACCGATGGATAGCGTTCCTCGGAGCTGCCGTATCCCGGCGGCGTGTACACCCAGAGCGGTCGCGTCGTCGGGTCGCCAAGGTGATTGCCCGCGAGAACCTGCGAATCGATCACGTGTTCGGTCACCCTGCCGGTGAGATGCTGCTGCCACCAACGCGCGGGCCCGGGACCACCCTCCCAGAATCTCGCGGTGTCGACACTGCTCATCAACTGTCCCCTTTCTGGTGGTCGTGGCATGACGCTCGACGCGTGGGATCCTACGCGTCCGGCGGGATCAAACCGCTAGCCTGAGATTTCGGTACCCGGCTCACCCTGGAGGATCCCCCATGCAATATCGCCGGCTCGGCAAGCAAGGACCGACGGTCTCGGCGGTCGGACTCGGGGCAATGAGCTTCGCGAGCGTCTACGGCAGTGCCGAGGATGCGGAGTCCGCAGCAACCATCTCCCGCGCCCTGGAACTCGGGGTCACGTTCATCGACACCGCCAACATCTATGGGGCGGGACACAGCGAAGAGGTCGTCGGCCGAGGGATCGCCGGACGCCGCGCCGATGTCGTGCTGGCCACCAAGTTCGGCGGCGGTGGCGGCACCGGCCTCGGGAGGCGTGACAAGGTGCGCCCAGCGCTCGAGGAGAGCCTCTCGCGACTCGGGACAGACTATGTCGATCTCTATTACCTCCACCGGGTCGACCCGTCGACACCGATCGAGGAGACAGTCGGTGCGATGGCCGACCTGGTGTCGGCCGGCCTGGTTCGCTATCTCGGGCTGTCCGAGGCCGCGCCCGAGACCATCCGCAGAGCGCATGCCACGCACCCGATCACCGCACTCCAGACCGAGTATTCGATGTTCAGCCGCGAACCGGAGGAGGCGATCCTCCCGGCCACTCGCGAGCTCGGCATCGGCTTCGTGGCGTACAGCCCGCTCGGGCGCGGGATGCTCACCGGACACTTCCAGCGGCTCGAGGAGCTCCCTGCCGATGACTGGCGGCGCAGCGTGCCGCGCTGGCAGGAGGACAACTTCGACCACAACGTCCGCCTGGTAAGCCGCCTCGAGGAGATTGCTCGCCGCCACGCCATCACCACAGCCCAACTCGCACTCGCGTGGGTGCTCCACCAGGGCGAGGACATCGTGCCGATCCCGGGAACCCGCAAACCCGAGAATCTCGCAGCCAACGCCGCGGCGGCTGACGTGACCCTGAGCGCCGAGGACCTCGAGGAGATCGATGCGGTGGCATCGCCGGACAGGGTGGCGGGAGCACGGGGCGCCGAGGCATACATGGCACGCGTGAACGTCTGATCCGTCCTGCATCGCGTTTGTCCCAGGGCACGTTTGATGCTGCTCTGGGTACCCTGCATCACGTCGTCGTTGATCGTGAAAGGAGCCTCACATGACCGTCGAAAGTAGCGCCAGCGCAACGTGGGAAGGCAGTCTGGTCAGCGGAAAGGGCACGGTTCGGCCGGCGAGCGGCGCGTTCCCTGAGCTCGGGCTGACCTGGAACCAGCGGGCCGAGTCGCGTGCCAGCGGCACCAGCCCCGAAGAGTTGATCGCGGCAGCTCATTCGAGCTGCCTTTCGATGGCTCTCGCGCATGGGCTCGCCGGAGCGGGGCATGCTCCGGAACGGCTCGATACGACCGCCAAGGTGACGTTCGGCGCTGCCGAGGGCATCGCGGGGATTCATCTCATCGTGAGGGGCAAGGTGCCCGGCATCGACGCTGCGGTCTTCACCGCGGCGGTCGAGGATGCCAAGGCAAACTGCCCGGTCTCGAAGGCACTCGCTGCGGTCCCGATCACCGCGGAGGCCACGCTGGAGCTGTAGCGGCCGCGGTGCCAAGGTCGATCACCATCGCCGACCGCGAGGGGTCATCGCATCGGGCCCGAGCGTGGTGAGCTTCGCGACGTCATGTGCTCCGCCAGTACGGCGGCATCCTCGACGACACCGAAGAGCGTCGCTGATTTGCGTTTGCGCTGAAAGTGAACACCCATGAAATGGAGGCCGGAAACGATCGTGCTCGAGCCGTCGACCTGTATCGGGAATCCGGCTTCGTCGAAGGCGTTGGCTGCTGCGACCCAGCGTGTGTAGTCGGGTCGGAACCCGGTCGTGAAGATCACCGCGCCAACGCGGGACAGGTCAAGGCTGTCAGGTGGGTCCGCCTCGAAGGCCTGGGGGTCCGGCATCGCCGGCGCGGGCACCGAGCGGGCTGCGCAGTTGGCCGCTATGAGATCCCGAAGGTCGGCGTAGCGAGCGTCGCCAAACGCCACTGATGCGTGGAGGTCGTCGGCGAAGTGAACGCGCCCGTCTTCGACGCCCGCGAATCGCCCGACGAGTTCGACCCCGAGCGCCTGGAGCGTCCGATAGTTGAGATCGCGCCCGCCTCCATGGCCCGTGAATTGCGGGTTCGAGACGAACCGAGCGCTCGGACTGGGCAGGTCGGCGAGGCGAACCTCGTAGAAGTCGCTGTCGAGAATCCAGCTCAGGACGTCACGGCCCTCGATTCGGCGAGGCACCCACGGAGCGCGTCCGCACGCGAGGTACACGTTTCGGCCGGCTTCGAAACACTCTTCAGCGAGTTGGCAACCGGTCTGTCCGCTGCCCACGATCAACAGATCTCCTTCTGGCAGCGCGCCCGGGTTGGAATACCCCTCCGCATCGATCATCAGGACCGAATCCACCGGCATCTGGCGTGCCGCCGCCGGCCGGTATGCGCGCTGATACCCCCCTGAAGCAAGCACCACCTCACGGGCTCGCATCTCGGCGTTCGATGTCCGAAGCGTGAACGTGCCGTCCTCGAGCGGTTCGATCGCCGTCACGTCCACGCTCGTCCAGATTGGTGCGTTGAAGCTCCGAGCGTAGCGATCCAGGAAGTTGACAATCTCATCCTTCGGCATGAACCCATCGGGGTCGTCACCGTCGTAGGGGGCACCCGGAAGATGCACGGTCCAGTTGGGGACCACCAAACGGAATCTGTCCCACCTGCGCTGCCAGGACTCGCCGACGGACCCGCGTTCGAGCACAACGTGGTCAATCGCGGCATGGGTCAGCTCATGGCTCAGAGAGAGGCCGGCCTGGCCCGCGCCGACGATCGCCACGGTCACCGTTTCAACCATTGCTCTCCCACACGCTGCGCGGCGACCGGGTTCTCATCGCTCCGCTAGCGCGGCCAGTCGAGGTCGACCACGAGTGGCGCGTGGTCTGAGGGCAGGGTTCCCTTCCGGGCATCGCGATCGATGTAAGCATCGGTCACGGCCGGGGTCACCGCGTGGTCGAGCAGGACGAGATCGATGCGCATGCCCAGACCCTTGTGGAAGTTCCCCGCCCGGTAATCCCAGTAGGTGAATGGACGTCCCTTGAGAGCTCGCGGGCGCACGTCGTCCAGCCCGAGGCTCGTCAGCGCAAGAAGGGCCGCGCGCTCCGGCGGGCTCACGTGCGTCGACCCGATGAATGCTGCGGGATCCCAGACATCGTCATCGCTCGGGGCAATGTTGAAGTCGCCACACACCACCAGCGGCGGTGAGACGGGCTGCGACGCGGCGAGAGCGACGCGGAGTGCTCCGAGCCAGCTCAGCTTGTAGGGATAGTGATCGCTGTCGAGTGCACGACCGTTGGGCACGTACAACGACCAGACTCGCAGTCCGCCGCAGGTCGCGCTCATCGCCCGAGCCTCCGGAGCGGGGAAACCGGGCTCGCCGTCGAACCCGCGGGCAACGTCGGCAAGTCCGACGCGCGAGATGATCGCAACGCCGTTCCACCGTCCCTCTCCATGCAACGCGATCTCGTAGCCGAGCGCCTCCACCTCCGCACGGGGGAAAGCGTCGTCCGCGATCTTGGTCTCCTGGAGGCAGAGGACGTCGGGGCTACTCGCCGCAAGCCAGGCGACGAGTCGAGGCAGCCGCGCGACGACAGAGTTCACATTCCAGGTTGCCAGACGCATCGGCCAAGGATAGGGTCGACACCGCAGCGCCCGTCGCTCCGCTGCCGGAGCGTCAAGCGGCGTCGAGCACCCTCTTGGAACCGCCGCCGTACGCGGCGTATCCTCGCTCCACGCGTTAGAGGATTGGCAGAGGTGGATTCACATGACAACGAAGTTCTTGCTGGCGGAAGACGATCTGCCGACGCACTGGTACAACATCCTCGCGGACGTGCCGGAGCCTCTCGGCGCCTTCCTGAGCCCGCGGACGCTCGAGCCGCTCACACCTCCGGATCTGACTCCGATCTTCCCCATGGCGATCATCGGGCAGGAGGTGTCGACCGAACGCTGGGTGGAGATCCCCGATCGGGTCCGCGACATCTACAAGATGTGGCGCCCGACGCCCCTCTACCGGGCCACGCGCCTGGAGAAAGCGCTCGACACCCCCGCGAGGATCTTCTACAAGTACGAGGGCACCTCGCCGGCGGGGTCGCACAAGCCCAACACAGCGGTGGCGCAGGCGTACTACAACGCCGAGGAAGGCATCAAGCGGCTGACCACCGAGACCGGCGCCGGCCAGTGGGGTTCGGCACTCGCCTTCGCCGGTGGCCTGTTCGGCCTCGAGGTCATGGTCTACATGGTCAAGGTCTCCTACCAGCAGAAGCCGTACCGGCGGGCCCTGATGGAGACGTGGGGCGCCAGAGTCCTCCCCTCCCCGACCGATCAGACCGAGTTCGGGCGGAGCGTGCTCGCCAGGGACCCCGAATCACCGGGCAGTCTCGGCATCGCCATCTCCGAGGCCGTTGAGGACGCCGCCACTCGCGATGACAGTCACTACTCCCTCGGCTCGGTGGTGAACCACGTCCTCCTCCACCAGACCGTGATCGGTCAGGAGGCTCAGAAGCAGATGGAGATGGCCGACGCGTATCCCGACGTGGTGATCGGGTGCGTCGGTGGTGGATCGAACTTTGCCGGGCTGGCGTATCCGTTCCTTGCTGACCGACTCGCCGGCAAGACCAACACTCGCTTCATCGCTGCCGAACCGGCCGCATGCCCAACCCTCACGCGCGGCCTCTACGCGTACGACTTCGGCGACACCGCCGGCATGGGGCCGGTCGTCCCGATGTACACGCTCGGCCACAACTTCATTCCCGACAGCATTCATGCGGGCGGATTGCGCTACCACGGCGACGCGCCATCACTCTGCCTGCTCGTCAAGAACGGCTTCATCGAAGCGCGCGCATACAAGCAGAAGGAGTGCTTCGCGGAGGCGGTGCGCTTCGCACGCAACGAGGGAATCCTGCCCGCGCCGGAGCCGTCCCACGCACTTCGTGCCGTGGCCCAGGAGGCTGCGGCGGCACGGGAGGCAGGCGATTCACGCGTGATCCTCTTCAACCTCTCGGGGCACGGGCACTTCGATCTCGGCGCTTACGACGCGTACTTCGCCGGCCAGCTCCAGGACGTCGAGCTCCCGCAGGAGCGGCTCGACACCGCACTCGCGGAACTGCCGAAAGTCCCTGCCGGGGCAGCGTAGCGCTCACGTCCAGCGCCCACGCAATGGCACAGCGTGGGCGCTGGGTTCGCAGCTTCAGTTGATGCGCCGGTGACCGAGACCACAGCGCATCCACGACCACACGGACTCGGGATCGCTGTCGTCTTCGACTGGGCGTTGACCGCGCAGCTCACCACGCAGGCGCTCGCGTCTGCGACGCACAACCTCGGGTTCACTCCCAACCCGCTGGTGATCGGCGGCGGTCTGGTCGCCGCCGCCTGCCTCTTCGCGCTCGGCGAGGGCCTGCGCCGCGGCGTGCCCGTGCTCCGCGTGGTGCAGATCGGGTTGATGGTGATCATCAGCCTCGTCGGTGTCGCGTCGCTGGTGATGCTCGTGACCGGGCAGTTCAGCGGCAGCCTGCTGTTCACCACCGCGATCGAGTTGGGCTATGCGCCGTGGTTGGTCTGGCGTCTGCTCGACAAGGAGACGGCCGCGTGGTTCACGATGGCGCAGGGGCGAGGCCGCGCGCCATACGTGTCCGGGTGGCAATGGGTGGCCGTGCTCGCGGCATGGGCGATCGTCTGGGGCGTCGTCGTCGCCTGGGCGGAGTCGCTGTAGCGCGCGCTGGGCTCAGGCGTCGAGGGTGTCGCGGAGCGCCAGCAGCTGACGCGTCAAGCGGGCGGCGCGCTCGGCGGCAGCGCCGATCTCGCCGACATCATCGAGCACTGCGCTCAGCCGCGCCGCTTCGTGAGATGGACGAAGCGCGATTTCTGCGGCTATCTCCTCATCGACAAGGCTCACATAGTTGAGGATCGCGGCCAGCTCGTTGTTGAAGTCGTGCGCCAGGGCGATCAGGCCGTCGGGTTTGACGCCGACGATCGCATCTGGCGGGGTCTCCGGGGTCACACCGCGGGGCTTTGGGGAGTCCCTCGTAGGCCCGCCGCATCCTGGGGCGGTGTTCGACCGAGGCCGTCGGCCCTGGCACGCTTTGCCTTCTCAACCCGGTTGGCCGAGATCATCCGGGTCATGAGCTCACCGAAGCCCACCTCCGGCGGGAGCGGGTCCTGCCTGGGCGTCGTCTGACGGCCGGTCACGGCGTGGTGTCGCCTGGAAGCATGCCCCTACCCTGGGCGGAATCGGAACGACGCGCCGGCCGGATGCCCACGTCGCGACAGCCTCGGCTCAGACGCGTTGCAATCTGCGCGATTGCGGCGATACGAGAGTGATCGCAAGGGATCCATCTCCAAAACGTTCGTATGCCAGGAGCGCCTAACGACGAGGGCGGGCACGCGCGGTCTCCATGAGAGCTTCGTACCGCCTGACGACCTCGGCCAGATCCCATCGCCGCCGCGCCTGCAATGAGATCGCCTCGGCGTCCCGACCCTGTGCCAACGACTTCGCGATCGCACCACGGAGGGAATCGGTTGCGGCATCCCACTCGTGCACCAGCGCTCGATGGCCCGCGAGACCCACGGCGGTGTCAACGCTGGTCAGGACCGGCGTCCCGCAGACCAGCGCTTCCTGGATGACCACGGGCAATCCCTCGCCCACTCCGGGCATGACCAGGAGATCCGCGGCTGCGTACATCGCCCTCATGCGCTCGTGTCCAACAGGGTCAACGACCGTGACGTTCGCCAGGTGCCAGGCTCGAGGATCCTCATCGTCGGTCCGTCCGACGAGGAGCCAGCGCCAGGAGGGTTGCTGCGCGGCTGCGGCGCGGATATGCGCCAGACCCTTCTTGGCGACGAACCGGCCCGCGAAAAGGAGGACCGTCTCGGCCGCGTCAAACCCGAGTTCCTGCCGAATGCGACTCCGCTCCGCCGCGGGTGGCGGGGCGAACCCGGACACCTCGATACCGTTCTCGATGACCTCGCTTCGATGGCGGCTCACGACGTCCTGAAACCGAGCCCGTACACGCTCGCTCACGAAGACGACGCGGTCGGCCCGTGCGAGCATGGGTTCGGTCAGGAGACGGTACGCCTCCCCCTGGATGGAACGCACCATCCAGCGCCGGTAGGGCACCTCGGTGACGTGCTGGGTGATCACCACCGGCCGCCGCATCTTGAGCGCCATTCTGAAAAGCACGAGGTTGGTGGCGTACAGGCAATCATGCAGATGCACGACGTCACTCGCCTCGACGATCTCGCCGAGTGCCCGCCGATACCGGGGATCCGGGAGCGGGTATGGGAATCCGAGGCGCCGCTCGGTGACATTCCAGGCGGGAATCGGCGCATCCTCGGCATTGCCGCGATGCGGATAGTCGCTCGGTTCGGCGGCGACCCATTGCACGGTGTGACCGCGGGCGCGAAGTGCGTGGACGAGGTCGCCCGCGACCCGTTCGATCCCCCCGACGTGCTCGGGGAAATAGTTGCTCGACGCGAGGATTCGCACCAGCGCTACGCCATGTTGAGGACGGTGTGCTGCAGCGCGACGACCGCCGCTCCATCCTGACCGCTCATGCGTGCGGGATCGGCTCGGTTCCGGCACGAGGACACAAACCGACGCATCACCTCGTCGTTGCCGTACGCGAGCCGGCCACTGGCGTGCAACACGCCCGACGTGACGGCGCCGACGAGATGTCGGACGCCAGCTTCAGCACTGGTACGAAGGATGTCCCGCGCGCTGTGCTCACCATCATTTGGCAGGGTGACGAGAATATCGCGGAAGATATCGATGATCGCGAGGCGTCGTGAGCCGACAACCATCAGGTGCCATTCGCTCACCGGCGCCTCGAAGTGCATGTCGATGCGCCCCGGAACGGCGCCGCCGGTCAACTGCGCGCCGACGGAGATGGGGGTCTGTCTCCCGCTGCGCTGCACGACCGTGGCATCGCGGACGGCGATCGCATCACCCAGGAATCGCCGCATCAGGTAAAAGAAGTGGGGCGACTCGTCGTAGAACAACCCGAGCGGGAGCTCTTCATACCAATCGGGCAGCCGTCGCCGTGGGTTGGAGAGTTGCAGACCCCAGACCTCACGGAGTGAGCCCAGCGAACCTCGCTCGAGCATTCGGAGCGCCCGCCCCACGGACCGTGCGAACTGGAAGTTGTGCACCACCCCGAGGACGCGCTCGTTGCGCGACGCGAGGGCGAGCAGGTCGCTCGACTCCTCGATGGTCATGGTCAGCGGTTTCTCGAGGAGCACGTCCTTACCGCGCCTGAGGAATCCCGATGCAACCGCGTGGTGCGTGGCCGGCGACGTACCGATCGTCACGGCGTCAATGTCATCGAGCCACGGGACCTCGTCTGCGCTCGAGCTGACTGCTCCGTGCGTCAGATTGAGCCGTGCACGCACACTGTCGACGCGCTCCGCCCGACGATCGATGACCCCCACGAGCTGTGCTCCCGCTGTGCGTCCCAGCCAGGGAATGTGCCGATGCGTCGTGACCCATCCCAACCCCACGGCGGCGAAGCGAACCGTGGCCGGGGGCGCAGCAATCCTCGTCCTGGATTCGCTCGGGCGCAACAGCATGCTGGTCTCCACTAGGGACCACCGATGACGGCTCTGGCTCGACGACCGGTCAGCAGCGAGCGGCTCCCGATGCCGGGGACGTCAACAGCCACGAGGTCTGGCTCGAGCACGATGGAAGGTCGCACCACCACGTTGTCACGGATGCCGAGCATGCTCATCACGAAGCTCGCGAACACCGTCTGCACGCCGCCGGCGATGAGCAGCACCGCGACAATCAGCGGGCGCATCGAAGCCTCGGTGTCCAGCGCGCCGTAGCCGTTGCGGCTCCACGACACGACGGCGAGAAACACGAGGGCGAATCCTGCCAGCGTGAGCGAGCCTCCCGCCAGCAGCCCCTTCTCGAGCGTTGCCACCCGAAAGAAGCTCTCGGTTCGGCGGTCGGCGGGAAGGAATCCCGCGCGCATGCCGAAGATCTTGATGAACGCGGCAAAAAGGATCAACTCGTATCCGATCAACGCGAAGATGCCGCTGACGAGCATGGTGTGGACGTCCAGTCCGATCGAGCCGATGTGGCGGGTGCCGCCGAGCAGCCAGAGGGTCACCGCCGACCCGACCAGGAGCAGCGCGAGGCCGGGAATCAGAAAAAGCCATCGGGGGCAGAAGAGCAGGAGAAATCGCAGGTGGCGCCAGCCGTCGCGCCAGGTGCGCAGGTGCGGGGGGCGGCTCCGTCCATCCCGGTGCAGCTGGATCGGCACCTCGCTGATCTTCATGCTCGCGAGCGATGCCTTGACGACGATCTCGCTGGCAAACTCCATGCCGGTCGTGTTGAGGCGCATGCGCCGGAACGCGTCGACACTGAAGCCTCGCAAGCCGCAGTGGAAATCGCGCACGCTCGAGGAGAAGAAGATCCGGCCCGTCAGTGAGAGGACGGGGTTGCCGATCCAGCGATGCGACCAGGGCATGGCTCCCTTCTCGATCCCGCCCGCGAAGCGGTTGCCCATCACCAGGTCATCGCCCTCGCGCAGACGCTCGAGAATTGGGGGAATCTCACCGAAGTCGTAGCTCTCGTCGGCGTCGCCCATGATGATGTAGCGGCTCGAGGACGCGGCAACGCCGCCGCGGATGGCGGCGCCATACCCGGGCTCATCGACGAGCACCACCTTTGCCCCGTGCGCGCGGGCGATCTGCTGCGAACCGTCGGTGCTCCCGTTATCCGCAACCAGCACCTCCGCTTTCAGCGCCATCCGCGCGATCGACTCGCGCGCCTGATCGACGCATCGCCCGATCGTCTCCGCTTCATTGAGACAGGGCATGAGGATCGAGACCTCGAGGAGACGCTTCATGCCGCTCCCCGACCGATCAGAACTCTCCGCCGCTTGACCAGTCGTCCGATCTTCTCGCGCCAGATCCAGGGGCCAAATCCCAGCAGGAGGAGCGTCACGGCACCGATTCCGAGCAGGAGGGCGTAGTGCGAGTACCCGACGTACTGGAAGATCACCGTATGCGTGCCCGGCCCGACCGTCACGGCGACGAATCCTGGAACCACCATGTACGGCTTGGCCGCCTGCCCATCGACGGTCACGTGCCATCCGGGATCAAAGGTCGCCTTGAGCACCACAGCCGCGGTCCGGTTCGCCGTCACCGTACCGGCGAAGTAGCCGTCCTGCTCCTCGATGAGCGCGTCGGTGCTGGAACCTGCCGGAGAATCGGGTGTCGCGGTCGCGGGCAGCGTCGGTGCTGCGGCGGTTCCACCGTCGAACGCCACCGTGGCCAGTTCGCCCTGCTGGAACGCGGGCGACCGCAGGAACGGCTGCATCTGCGCTGCCATGTCGCTGCGGTCGGCCTCGACGACGCCGGACGTATCAACGACCTGGAGGTAGCCGCTGGTGGCGATGAGCCAGAGCTGGTGCCGTCCGCTTGTCGCCAGCAAGGTGGCCGGAACCGGCGGTGTCATACCGCTCGGCATCAGGACATAGCGAACGTTGTACAGCTGATACGAAGCGGGGTCGGCCTGGTTGAAATACGCCTCGTTGTCGGTGAGGAGCGAGGACGTCCGCAACACGAAGCCGAGCTCGTCCACGTTGTGGTCGGCGAGATACTCATAGACGGGTACCTGGCCGATCACATACTGTGCGCCCCAGTTCCCTGGCAATCCCGCGTAGGTGCGGCCGCCGCCTCCCGACGTGATGTCGTTGATGAGAACGTTGAGCGCGGCGCCATCGGTGCTGTCACTCTCGACCTGCGTGGCGATACTGGCGGAATCGCTGGCGGCATATGCCGCACGGTTCAGCCACGCTGGGAGTGTGAGGAGCAGCGCGGCCGCCACCAGTCCCGCGGCGATTGCGACCGGGCGGACGCGCGGCCTCAACGTGCGCACGAGCCGGAAGACCGATTCACCGGCCCACGCGAGTCCGACCCCGGCGAGCATGTCGCCCGCGAGCTGCATCCCCATCATGTACCGAGAGAGGAAGAGGTCGGCATTGCCGGGAAGCAGGTTGATCAGGAAGCCGAAGGTTGGACGGCCGGAGAAGAGCACGAAGCTCATCGCCATGAGTCCGAGGAGCACTCGTGCGCGTACGTCGCTACGGAAGCGGCAAGCACAGACGACAACGCCGACCGCGACGAGCAGGCTGACGATCGGGAACCGGCCCGAATCGAAGAGCTGGCCGGTGAACAGCCATTGGAGCGCCTGCGGTGCGCCCGATGAGTTGAGCCAGAACGTGTTCTGATTGAAGATGCTGTCGTTGAAGTACGCGGCGTCCGTGAGCAGCGGCACGACCACCCAAGCCGCAACCAGTGCCGCCCCGCCGAACACCACGGCCGCACGCCCGATACGTGGCAGCAATCCGCGCCACACGACGATCACGAAAACTCCGATCGAGAGCAGCGTGAAATACCCAGTCAGGTAGTGCATGGCGATCGTGATGCCGACGACGAGTGCCGCGAGCGCGTACTTCCCGCGACCCGTGCCCTGGACCGCGCGCCAGCTGAAGCCCCAGGCAAGCGGGAGCAGAAACATGCCCCACTCCTGTGACCAGAGACCGTTACCGAGCCATGTGTAGCTGAACGACTCGTAGCCGTAGCCGGTGACGCTGACCAGCAACGGGGACACCAGCGCAGCAGCCCCAGCAGTCCACGACGACCACCCCATGAGCCGGCTGCCGGCGTAGACGCTGAGTGGGAAGAGCGCGAAGAGCAGGTAGCCGGCCCAGCGCTCGGTGGAGTCGGTCCCGAACACCAGGGACATGTAGGCCGTGATCAGGTGCGGCAGGCTCTGATAGTGGGAGAACTGGGCATTGCCCAAGGCGAGGTACGGGAACCATCCGTCGAAGGGGAGCAGGTTTCCCTCGTGGATCTGCTGGGTCGCCCAGCGCACCATCTCGAAGTGGAGCGCCTCATCGTTGACGGGTTGCACGATCGTCAACTCGCCCGACATGGTCACCAGACCGAAGACGCACGCCACAGCGACGAAGAGCCAGGGCGCGTATCGCGGCCATCTCGGGCCGGTCGGAACCTCGCGTGGTTTCGCGTCCACGGCCGGTTGCGCCTGGCGCACCCGCGATTGCGGCGGTGCGATCACTGGGGTCGCCTCACCGCGCTACGGCTTCGACGTCGATTGAGCAGTCGCCCGTTTGGTGTCGGCGCTTGGTGACGGCATCGGCACGTTGGACGCGAGCGACGCGTCGAGCGCGACCGCCTTTGCCCAGTCCGCCTTGGCCTCAGTGAGCTTGCCGTCGCTTCGAAGGATGAAGCCAAGGTTGAGCCACGCCGCGGCGAATGTGGGCTGCAGCGCCAGCACACGGAGATACAGACGCTGCGCCCCGGACGGATCCGAGGTCGCAGTATCAACTGCGAGGTTGAAGAGTGCGTCGGTGAATGACGGACTGATGACCAGGGTGGCCGTGTACTCCGTCACTGCTTGCGACACGTTGCCCTGCCTGTCATAGACAGTACCGAGATCGTAGTGGGCGATCGCGTTGTTCGGATCAAGCTTGATCGCCTGCTGGTAGGTGCTTTCGGCGGTGGACTCATCGCCGGCCAGCTGCGCCTTCAACCCTTGAGAGACGAGGCTCTGAGCCGTTGGTGGCGTTCCACACGCGGCCATGGTGATGGCGAGGATGGCTACGGCGAGCGCCCCTGTCTTGCGATACAAGACGCTGGTTGTCCGATGCGAGAACGCCACAGCTCAAACTCCGATCGATATCTGAATGCGATGAGCGCCGACCCGGATGGTCCGCCCCGCACATCGCGAAGCGGACCAGTGCCGTGTCGGTCAATCCATTTGGAAGGTCTGCTTACCCGGTGTTAGCTCCCAGAGCAGACGAATCTGACGGTGTCTGTCGAAGCAGCGTTAGGTGTAAAGGTCGTGCCCGACCCGTAGCCAAATGCCACTGCGACTGACGGGGCGGCTGTGTCGGATCCGAAACAGACGTACGACGTCGCGCTAGAGAATCCGCTTCCTCCAGTGAGCGTTACCAGTGTTCCTGCCGTGCCGGTCCCGATTACTTCATGTAGTCCTGCGATCGGCGTGCCGGACGTGGTTGTGTAGGCAGCCACACCGCTGGGACCCGTTGGCCCTGTAGTGCCCGTTGCACCAGCAGCACCGGTTGCGCCAGCAGTGCCCGTTGCACCGGCAGCGCCCGTTGCCCCAGCAGACCCTGTCACACCGATGGGTCCAATCGACCCCGTCGGTCCGGCACTACCTGTGGCTCCCGCGGGACCTGTGGCTCCGTCGGCTCCCGTCGCGCCTCGGGCTCCGGTCGCTCCCGTCGGGCCAATCGGGCCGCCGCTGGGACCTGTGGGACCCGTTGCCCCGGTGGCACCTGTCGCACCCGTCGGGCCACCCGGGATCACCGCGGCGTAATACCCAAAGTAGTCGAGGATGATGTCAGCGCTGCCGGCCACGTTGGCGATGTCGACGACACCGGCACTGCTCAGACCGACAACGACCGTCGTGGACATCGTCTTTCCCGCGAGCACGTCAAGGTTCGAAGTGCCCGGCTCAGACACGCCGTCAGGCCAGAGCGTCAAGTATGTCGTCGCGTTCGTGTTGACAACCGTGAGATTGAGCACGATCGCCGTGGCGCCGCTCGGGACGCTCGCTCCAGTCACCTGCCACGTCTCGGACTCGTGACCTGGCGACAGATGCATCGATGGGGTGGATCTGCTGTCCAACGCGCGCACCGGCGTGATGGGCGTGAACGCACTCTGTACGGGCGCGGTCGCATGAGCGATCCACGACTGGGACACCGCTAACGCCAGCGGAACAGTTAATGCCAAACCGATGGCCCAACGCCGATGACGTGCCACCACGTCTTGATTCCGGCTCTCGCCCATTGATCGCCTCCACGCGTACCGCCTATCCCTCGTCGCGGACAGTGCACGCTTCCATGTCGAAAGTCAAATCCGATCTCACTGCGACACGGAATTAATTTCCGGCGTAGACTACGCGCCGATCATGCTGCTACTAAAGGCGTTTCCCTATGTGCGCCAGCGTACCGTGTTGCAGCGGTTGGCCCATGTGCGCTCGCGTACCGTGACTGTTTTCATCACTGTTGGAATGCTCACACTCGCCGCGTGCAATTCAAATCCAGTGATTACCGCAACCCCTGGGCTCGTGACCATCCAGACTGCCGTCACATGTCCGGCACCGTCTGCACACACGGCCGTTACAAATCCCCCGCGCCATTTCACAGCAGCACCGCGACTGACGCTCCAGGACGACGTCGGCTATTGCGCGTACATCGACACGAGCGCCGGAATCGTCACCGTGCGGCTGCGTCCTGAGTACGCGCCACGAGCGGTCACCGAGTTCGTCGATCTCGCGCAGCACGGCTTCTACGACGGGCTCACGTTCTACCAGACCTGTCCCGCAGCCAGCGGACCCGCCTGTGCGGTGTCAGCGCCGGTTGCACTCGCGGGCGACCCCACCGCCACCGGCGCCGGCGGCCCCGGATACAGCGTTGCGTCCGACCGTGTGGTCGGTGACTACCTCTTCGGCGCTGTCGCGATGTACGGGCCGGACCCGGCGCGGATCGGCAGTCAGTTCTTCATCAGCCGAGGTGACGGCAGCAGCGTCGCGCGCAACTACGACATCTTCGGTCAGGTGACCGCCGGGTTTCAGGCACTGAGCGCGCTCCAGAAGGGGACGACCATCACCTGGATCGCCATCGCGATCACCGCCCCCGAGCCCTGAGCTCAGCTCCGCAGCCGGAGCGAGACGACCCCAACCATGCCCAGCGACGCGATCGCGCACACCGCCACGCCGAGGGGCAGTTCGACCGCGCCGGCGAGCCCGATCAATCCTCCGAGCGCCGCGGGCACAATCGCACTTCCAATCACGGCACCAAGGATCGCGTAGGTCACCAGGGTGGTCGCGTTGGGGATCACCCTGGTCATCCACGACACCACGACAGGGAAGACGGGTGCCGCGCAGAGACCGACGAGCGCAAACATCAGCGGGGGCGCCACGCCGGCGCGAATGCCAAGCAGCAGCAGCGCGCCGATGATGAACGCGGGCACCAGAATGCGCTGCGGCGACAACTGCACAGCAAGTGGCGCGGTGAGCACCCGACCGATGGTGAACGCCCCCCAGTACACCGACGTCGCTCCAGCGGCAAACTGCGCCGTCCACCCGAGGCTGATGAGATCGGTGGCCTCCCAGGTCCCGACGCCGGCCTCCAGTCCCTCGTAGACAAAGAGCATCAACGCGAAGGTGGCGACGAGGCCCAGGGTGCGGGCGCTGAGCGCCGGCGGCGCAACGTCCGGAGTCATCTCCTCGTCCACGGCCCGTCGCAGGAACACGACGCAGACGAGCACGGCCGCGCCGACGACGGCGAAGACGATTGAAAAGCCGCGCGTCAGAGCCACCAGCGCCGGGCCCAAGAAGGTGCCAACCCCATACGCCGTGTTGACCAATCCGAGCATCGCGGGGCTCCGGCGTCCATACCTGGTTGCGTAGAAGAGATTGACAAGGACCACGAGACCTCCGGCCCCGATCCCGAGCACGAACACGGCGAGGAGGACCAGCGGCCATGTCGGCGCCGCCGCTGCGGCGAGCAGTCCGGCGCCAAAGACAACGGTTCCGGCGGTGAGCCGCCGGCCGAGCTTCCATCGGGCGTGGGTCAGGCCGAGCGCCATCAGGCCGATGACCTCGCCGAGAAAGTTCGCGGTGACGATGAGCCCGGCGATGCTCACGGTCACGTGGAATCGCTGCGTGATGTGCGGGATCGAGGGCCCATACGATGCGATCACGACGCCGAGCAGGAGAAAGACGGCGAACCCCGCCACGGTGACCGCCCTCGCCGGACGCTCGCGCTCACTCATCCGGGAGCACGATACGGGTGAGGCCCCTACGAGGGAGTTGGCGTCGCGGCACCGGTCGGTCGGGGCGGTGCCGGGTTCAGCAGCGCCTCCTCGTCGGCCAGCGCGATGGCGATCTCTCCCGCCGCGTTGGGATGCAGCGGGGCGCCATCGTTGAGGCCCTGCACGAACGATTGCTGCGTGCAGAGCTCGTGGCCGGCGAAGCTGGGTGCGACGGCGTCGAACCCAAAGCTCGCGGCGCCGTCGGCGAGCACGGTGTTGAAGGTGCCCAGCCGGCTCGTGAGCACCGCCGACTTGGCGGCCGTGACCGACGGCTCGCCCACGCAGACCGGCTGCCATGGGAGCGGATCGTAATACTCGTTGACGATGACCCGCGGCAACCCGGGCAGCGCCGCCAATCGCTGCAGGAGGTCGTAGTAATCGATGGTGAAGCTGTCGAGCGCCTGGGAGAACCATGCGGCGGACGCCGTGTCGTCGCATTGCGGTGCGACGAGGCACAGTTCCATCAGCTGCGTCCAATGCATCTCGTTCGCGCCGATGCTCACGATCACTGTCTTGACCCCGTGCATCGTCTCGAGACGCGCGAGCTGTGACGGCACCACCGTGCCATTGATCGCCTCGGGTCCGAACAGCCCCTGCTCGATCGACGCATTGGTGCAGGCGAGGTTGACCACCCTGCTGTTGTTCACCGCGGCGATGTCAGCCGCGTAGCTGTCCAGGCTGCGCCGGCATGCGGTGTCCTCAGCAGTGGCGTGCGCGACCGGGGGATTGCCCGCTCCGGCTGCGGTCGAGTCGCCGATGACGACGGTGCTGGCGGTGGGGCTCGGGGCCCGGTGACTCGGCGGATCGACCGCCAGCGGCGCGCGACCCACGAGCTGATCGAGCGTGCGCACCTGGGAGAGCTGCTGCAGTCCCTGGGCGGCGCTGTTGATCGCCAGTGCGTCGACAGCACCGGCCACGACTGCGGAGAGCGCGAGTCCCGCGAGAATCAGCTGCCATCGCCGGCGCAATAGCGCGAGGCCCAGTGCCGCCAGGACGGCGGCGATGGTCACGGTGATGAGCAGCTCGCGAATGAAGTACGCGCTCCAGCCGTTGCGAAGGTCCCGGCCGAGGTGCTCTGGCTGTCGCAGCGCGAGCAGCAACTCGTCGTAGTGTGTGACCTCCGCCCAGAGCAGCCGTGGCCTGATGGGGCCGGAGAATTGCTGCGTGGTGGGGATCGACTGGCCGAAGAGCTCGAGCGTCCCCGGGCCCGAGGTCGATGCCGAGGGTCCTGCGCTCAGTGCAAGCGACTGACCCGCAGCCTCGACGTTTTGCGGGGGCGCAATGAGCAGGGACGCCTCGATGCTCACCAGCGGAATGACGGCCGCCAGGCACACGGTGACAGCCACGATGCTGGCGATTCGGGAGATCGAGGGACGGCCGGACATGAATCCAGGCTACGCGGCGGTCCCCCATGCGGGGATCCCGATGCGGCATCGTGACCCACGACGCCGCTTCGAGCGCGAGCTCCCCGCGGCCGCCGTGTGCCGACTTAGTACGCGACGCCCAAGGTGGTCCCGTACGACTTCGTATCGGGCACCGCGCGCAGCATGGCGTCCGCCACATCGGCTCGAGCGATGGTCAGACCACCCTTCAGGTTCTCGCCATATGCGGTCCGGTAGACGCCGGTGCGTGGCTTGTTGGTCAGGCGCGGGGGACGCACTGCGGTCCAGTCGAGCCCACTCACGCGGAGGACGTCCTCCATCAGCGCGAGATCCGTGTACACCTTGCGAAGGACAACCTTGATCAGCGGTGTGGCCAGGTTCCGGGTGAAGAACCCTTCGCCGGGATCGTGCTTCGGCGGGTTGGGACGCCCGGCCGACGGCGTGGTTGCAACCGGCGCTGCACTGATCGCGATGATTCGCCGGGCACCCGCCGCCTGCATGGCACCCACAATTGCCTGCGTCCCGCGCGACGCGATGCCCGATTCGGAAACACGCCGCGGACCGAGACCGGACAGCACGGCATCGGCGCTCTGCACCGCGCTTCGCAGCACGTCCAGGTCTGGATCGTCGAAGTCCACGCGAACGGTGCGAACGTCCTTGTCGAGACGCTCCGGATGACGCGCCACCGCAGTGACATGATGGCCGGCAGCGACGGCCTGATCGAGCATGAGGCGGCCAACGCCACCGGTTGCGGCGATGATCGTCAATTCCATGTACTTCCCTCTTCTTGAGTCTGATGATGCCGCCCTGGCTCAGCGGTTTTGGGCTTGAGACGGAACGTCACGCAGCCGCGTGCAGCAACATCTCCCCCACATCCTCCGCGCTGACGAAATCACGTTCGCGGATGAGCACCACCGAGGTCAGCGCCGCAACCCCCGCTGCGACCGCGCCGATCAACAGGATGAGGTTGAGCCCGTCGACAAACGACTGCCGCGCTGCGGCGGCGAGCGTTGCGCGCAGCGCCGCCGGTGCAGTGCTGACCGCCTGCACCGCGCCCCCGGTGCTGATTGCGTGCGCGAAGGCGGCCGCATGAGCTGCAAGCGGCGTGGCACTGAGGTGAGCGGTCACGCTCGAGCGGATCTGGGTCGCGAAAATTGTGCCCAGGACGGCGACGCCCGCCGCGATGCCCGTCTGGCGCAGGGTGTTGTTGATGCCCGACGCCATGCCGGCCCGCGACGGATGGACGACCCCCACCGCAGTCGATACCAGGGGCACGTTGACCAGGCCGGCGCCGACGCCTGCGAGAACCATGCCGACCACCAGGTGTGTCCAGCTCGACGTGACCGTGACTCCGCGCATCGCGAAGAGACCGACGGCGATCAACACGAAACCCGCGCCGATGAGGACGCGCCGCGGAGCGTGACCGCTCAACCGCCCGGCGATTCCGGCGGTCACGAAGATCGCGCCGGTGAGCGGCAGGAACCGCAGGCCGGCGCCCACCGCCGAGAAGCCGAGGATGTTCTGCATGTAGATGATGAGATACGTCAACAGGGAGAAGAGCGACGCGGAGATGCCGAACGCCGCCAGCAGGCCACCCACAAACGTGGGCACCTTCAGCAGCGACAGGTCGAACATCGGCCTGGACGCTCGGTATTCGATGACGCCGAAGAGCGCGAGCAGCAGGCCACCGGCAATCAGCGACCCGACCACCTGCGCGGATCCCCAACCCACGTCGGTGCTGCGGATCAGCCCGAACACAAGCGCCACCAAGGCCGCGCTGAAACTGACGAAGCCGGCGATATCAAGCGGTGCCGCGTGCGCGTCCTTCGACTCCGGGACGCGAAGGACGGTGATCAGCAGCGCGACGGCACCGACCGGGATGTTGACGAAGAAGATCCAGCGCCAGGAAAGTCCGCTCGTGATCAGACCGCCGAGAACCGGCCCGACCGCCACCGCGGCTCCTGTGACGGCACCGAAGACACCGAAGGCGACCGCACGATCCTTGCCTCGAAACGCGTCCGCGAGCAGTGCCAGCGACGTGGCGAACATGATTGCCCCGCCGACTCCCTGCACTGCCCGTGCCACCACGAGGAAGATCGGGCCTGTCGAGAGCCCGCACAACGTCGACGCGACGGTGAACAGCACGAGCCCCGTGCCGAAGAGCCGCCGCCGCCCATACCGATCGGCGAGGGATCCGGCGGTGAGCATGAAGGCGGCGAGCGCGAGCGCATAGCCGCTGATCACCCACTGCAGGTCGGCCAGGGTGGCCGAGAAATCACGCTCGATGGACGGCAGCGCGACGTTCACAATCGTGACGTCAAGCAGCAACATCATCACCCCTGCGCAGACCGCCGCCAGTACCCACCACTTTCGAGCCATGACTTCGTCCTCCTTGATTCCTGTGCATTCGCTCAGCAATGCGGTATTATCTGACCATATACTCGGGAAAGTCAAGGAGCGATGAGGAGCCGCATGCATGACTGAGTCCGCCGGCGCCACCAGACGGCCGCGGGGACGCCCGTCAACCGGAGTACGGGCGGCCATCCTCGCCTCCGCGCTCGAGATCATCTCGGGCGATGGGCTCGATCAACTCACGACACGCGCGGTCGCGAAGCGGGCACACACGTCTGAGGCGAGCGTGTTCTACCACTTCGGCGACAAGGTCGGCCTCTTGCAGGCGGCGGTCATGGCCGGTCTGGGGCCGCTGAAGGCGCTCGACCCTGCAGCAGTGACCGGTGCCCTCGATCAGCCGCCGGCCGAGACGCTTGGCGTGATCACCGCGGCGCTCGAACAGTTCTTCAACCACGCGATGCCGGTGATCGCGACCATCCAGGCGGACGCGAGCTTGCGAAGAGCATTTGCGGAGCGGCTCGTCGAGGGCGACCTGGGTCCGCACCGCGGGGTCCAGTTACTGGCGGACTACCTCCGGGCGATGGTGACGCGCGGTGTGGTCAGAGCGGATGTCGACTGCGACGCGGTTGCGATGCTGGTCGTCGGCGGGTGCTTCCTCGCGGCCTGGCAGCGCGCGATGTCCGGTGACACGGGCGACGGGAAGCTCCCCGAGCTCCGCCGCGTCGTCGAGGCGCTCGGCGTGCTCCTGGCGCCAGACGTCCCGGAAACCGAGACGTCCGCCTCAGTCGGGGATGGGGCAGGGCGGCCGCGTCAGGCGGGCGGGGGCGATGCCACGTCGGCCGCCGCACCGCGCAGATCCAGGTAGAGCTGCTCGAGACCGTCGACGTTGGTGCTCAGGCTGAAGGATTCGAGCGCTCGCGCACGGGCACGCTGCGCGAGGCTACGGCGCAGAGCGCTGTCGTCGTGGAGCTGGCGCAACGCGTCCCCGAGCGCCGGCTCAAGGGGTGAGACGGGGATGACGACACCCGCGTCCCCAACCACCGCACCGTCTTCTCCTGCATCGGTGGCGATCACCGCCCGCCCAACGCTCATCGCTTCGAGCAATGCCAGCGAGAGTCCCTCGGCCGTCGAGGGAAGGACGAACACGTCGGCCGCGCGGAGCAGATCCACTCGCTCGTCCACACCCGAGATGACACCGAGCAGACGTATCTGCGGTTGCTCCGCGACCAGCCGCTGCAGTTGACGTCGTTGCGTGCCACCGCCGGCGATCAGGAGCACATGATCATTTCCCCAGCCCTGGCCCAGGAACGACCGAGCCAGGTGGGGCACGCGCTTCTCCGCATCGAGCCGTCCCATGTAGACGACGACGAACCGGGCCTTCAGCGAGGCGCGCAGGCTCGAGCGCCCAGGGCTGAACCGTTCGGTGTCGACGGCATTGGGGATCACGACGATGCGTTCCGGGTCCAACCCCCATTCGATGAGCAGCGCGCGCTGTCCCTCACTCAGCGCGACGATCGCATCGAAATGAGCCAGGCGCCAGGCCTGAAATCGATACACCTCCCGGAGAACCCGCGCCCGAGCGGAGTGGAGCGCCCCATAGGGGAGATGGACTGTCGCGATCGCTGGAATGTTGCGGTGCTTCGCGAGGCTGGCAACCGCGCCGTCGAGCAGCGAGAAGCTCACCGACACGTGGACGACGTCTGGCTGAAACCGCGTCAGCGCAGCGTCGATGCGCTCCAGCGAGCCCGGCAAGGACACCGTCACCGTCTTCAAGCGCACCGCGCGCAACGCCACATCCTGATCGGGAGCTTCGACGCCCCCTTCGCGGTGCGCGACGAACAGCACGTCGATCCCCCGCGAGCGCATCGCCGCAACCGTCTGCCGGCTGTATGCGGCCAAGCCGTTTCCGTGGCGCCCCTGGAAGTGCCCGAACCACGCCACGCGAAGTCGCGGCGAGGCGTCGGGCGCCAGGAGCTCGGGTACAGCCACCGCGCGCAGCGTAGAGCCCCGAGGGTCGCGTTCGCCAAAAACGGTGGGGGCCGGGGTCACCGCCCGAGGGCGCTCAACGGTCCTCGAGCGCGAGCTCGTCGAGCCCCGCAGCCGTGGCCCGCGGCAGGACGGTGCTGATGAAGGACTTGACGGCCTCGTTCAGCCCGACGTCGTGACCCGCTGCTTCCGACAGGTACCAGCGATGGTCGAGGACCTGATGGAAGAGTTCCGCGGGTTCGAGCCTGCCGCGGAGCTCGGCCGGCACCGCGGAGATCGTGGGCTCGAAGACATCAATGAGCCAGCGTCGCGCCGCATATCGCTCCGAGACCGGGCCGCCCGTCGTGGTCTCGAGCTCGGTCCGGTAACGGGCGATGTCCCCGAGAAGCCGGCGTGCCTGGTTCTCCTGGACCTCGAGCCCGGTCAGCGCCTGGAGCGTGCGCACGTGGTGCCCCGGTTCGACGACGCGTGGCTGGAGGCGGAGATGGTATTCACCGCCCTGGGCACTGACCTCGACCTCCTCGACGTCGAAGCCGAGCCCGTTGAGCCGCTGCAACCGCTCCTCGATGAGATACCGCTGGTCGGGGGCAAAGGCGACCTCTCGGACGAGCTCCGACCAGAGCCCGTCGTACCGCCGGCGCAGTTCCTCGGCGGCCAGCGCCGGGTCCATGTGATGGACGAGCCCCTCAGCGGTGACGTCGAGCAGCTCACCGAAGATGTTCTCCTCAGCGACCATCACGTCCTGCAGGCGCTGACCGTCGCTGAGCTGGGGGTGAAGCTCCCCGGTTTCGGTGTCGACC
>Ga0182024_10007177_pt1 | contig 24110 bp, 20 predicted proteins | sample P32metaG_FD_120480 | JGI IMG/M metagenome (GOLD analysis project Ga0182024, IMG submission 120480) | Permafrost microbial communities from Stordalen Mire, Sweden - P3-2 metaG (Illumina Assembly) | ecosystem: Environmental > Terrestrial > Soil > Wetlands > Permafrost | place: Sweden: Stordalen...
ATCTACGGATCTGCACTGTTGGCGATCATTGCATCATTAGCTCTTCTTGCTCCTCGCATCGCACCGCTTTCTTTCACCTACTCGCCTCTGGATATTCATCTGGATGCCACTAATGTGCCTCCATTTTCGCCGGCCCACCTTTTGGGTACAGACTATCTGGGTCGTGACGTCTTTGCCCAGGCCGTCTGGGGCGGTCGAGCTTCTTTGTCTGTGGGTATTGTGGCTGCCGTTCTGGCTGTCGCTTTCGGCAGCGTCTGGGGGACCTTTAGCGCTTTTGCGGAAGGGTTCATAGATGCAGTGATGATGCGTATTGTCGACGGATTATTATCCATTCCCAGCATCATTTTACTGCTTGCTCTCAATTCGCTTATATCTGCTCCGGGGCTGATTTCTGGACTTCCTCCATATGTTTTGGCGGCCTTGAGAGTGAATAGCTACAGTTACGGATTGGTGCCCTTAGTCACGGTAATCCTGGTTATCAGCGGTACCACATGGTTGGAGGCTGCCCGAATATCGCGCGCCAAAGTGGCCACCGTCAAAGAAGAGGAGTATATTGAAGCCGCCCGGGCACTGGGCATGAGCACCATTCGCATGATGCTGCGCCACTTGCTGCCAAACGCAGCCTCAGTTTTGATGGTGGAAGCGACGTTGTTGGTCTCAGATGCGGTGCTGATGGAATCTGGTTTGAGTTTCCTCGGTCTAGGCTTGGGACCAGCCACGCCCAGTTGGGGCAGCATGCTCTCGTCTGCCCAAACGAGCCTGATTCAGGGCAACTGGTGGGCGGTCTTTGTGCCGGGGCTTTTGATCAGCTTGACTGTGGGAGCAGTCAGCCAGATTGGTGAAGGTTGGTTGGATTTGCTGGGCCGGCGCTTGCCCTCAGCCTGACCCGATTATTTCAGACGCATGTTGTCCAGGCTCTGCCAGGGATTTGGCTTTCCTGATGGAGTTGACTTTCCCGAGGCGTGGTGGGCTGCCGCAGGTGACACTGCAGGCGGTGTGTGATGCGCGGGCACTGCATGCACAGGCACTGCGGGCGGTGTATGGTGAGCCGGCTTATGCACCAAATGCGGTGCGTTGTGTTCGGCTCCTACATTAGAAACGGCTGGGCGATTGACGTGATTGTCTGAGGCAGCCTGGTCGGTCTTCTCACTTGGTGTCTGAGTCGTGTCGGTTTTTTCAGAAGGTGGAGTCGCATCTGGTGGCACTTTTTGCAGCGATTCAGTCGCTGGTGCATCATTGTGATGCAGAAAGAAATTTGTGCCAAATACCACGGCGGCAAAAATGACCACGACGGCTACGATCATGACGATCGGGTTAGACTTTGGCGCTGCCAGCTCTCGGTTGCGCAAAGCTTGTCTGGCATTCATGGGTGGGTTCGGCTCTTTTCCTCGGCCGGGTGCAGAAGCAGAAGCAGGAGCAGGAGCAGCGGCAGCGGCTTTGATTAGCGGTGCAGGAGTACGTATATTTGCCAGCGCGGTCAAGTCAACCTCAGGGCCGGGATCAATCTGAGCAGCATTCTGATTCGCTGCTGCACTGGCGACTGCTGGCGCAGGCGCATATTCGGGCTTGCGCCAGCGGTCCTCGCTGATAGAGCCGCCCAGGGCACCAGGGGTAGTGACATCTGCATTCGCTTCAGGCGGCACTAGCGCGAATTCTGGTTGCGCACCATATTCGGTGGTATCCGACAAGCGGGCACCAGGCGGTGGCAGCAACTGATCTACACCGCTCATTCCTTTCATCGGATCCAAGGCCAGCCTGAAGTTTTCGCTTGCCGTCGCTGGCTTTTGCTCGGCTGCAGCGCCTTTTATCCAGCGTTCAGCGGCTGTGTCTTTGGCCTCAGCCGGTAGAAGAAGCAGATCTCCTGCGCTTCCTTTGCCAGACTCAGCACACGCGTCAACGATGGCATCTCTCATCAGCTGACCGGATTGAAAACGATCTTTTGGATCTTTGGCCATGGCTTTGAAGATCACTGCTTCCAAGCGAGGAGGAACGAAAACAAGCGGATTTGTCTCCGCCAGCTTCGGCGGATCTGTGTTGACATGCGTCTGAATCAGTTCAAAAACGGTGGTGGCGTTATGAAACGGATCTTTTCCACAGAGCATCTCGTACATCACCGCCCCAAAAGAATAGATGTCGGATCGCTCGTCTTCGGGCTTACTGGTGCACTGCTCAGGGCTCATGTATGGCGGGCTGCCCCATAACTCTCCTGATTGCGTCAGTCTGCGATTGTCCAGATTCAGTTTAGCCAGACCGAAGTCAACCACTTTGACAAAATCCATCTCCTCGTCCATCAAGACGATGTTGCCCGGCTTCAGATCTCGGTGAATCACTCCTTTGCGATGGGCATAGTCGAGAGCGCTGCACACTTGCACGGCAATGCGGGCAAAGCGATCGACGGAAAGGGGTCCGCTTTGGTCGATCAGTTGTTCCAGGCTGCGGCCGCGCAAGTAATCCATGATTACATACGGTTGATCGTCTGCACCGATGACACAATCGTAGACTGTGACGATGTTTGGATGACTTAGCGAGCACAGCAAGCTGATCTCACGCTGAAAGCGCTCTCGGTAAATTGGTTTAGCATCCAACTGCAGGCGCAAGGTCTTGATTGCCACATGGCGATTGACTCTTAGCTGCGTGGCTTTGTAAACCACGCTCATGCCGCCTGTTCCGATTACTTCTTCTATTTGGAAGCGGTCATCGAGAATTGTGCCGACAAGAGGATCGCGCGGTTTTTCTTTTGCCCGCGGTTGGTCTGGCGAATTCTGCGATGCACCGGTCAAAACGCCACCTTGCTACTAGCCTGCCTTATTATATGCCCAGCAAATCGCTACGGCGGGGGACAACCGCCGGGTCCGCCACCTGGACCACCACCGCCGGGTCCGCCACCTGGACCACCACCGCCGGGTCCGCCACCAGGTCCACCACCGTCGGGCCCGCCACCTTGACCGTCAAGTCCCATTCTGGATGGGGGAATATAACCAGATCCATGGTGTGGGCCACCTGGACCATTGTTCTGTCCCAGGTTGCCAGGGGAAAAAGGATTGCTGCCGGTCTCTGTGTGCACCAGCATGCCGAATTGGCTGATAAGCACAAAAGCAGGGCCATCTTGTCCTTCAGCAAACTTTTTGTGGATCTCGCCTCTTAAAGCACGCAACCTCTCAGCGACCTGGGGATTCTTGGTTTGGATTTGAGAAATCAAACCCTCTGCCTGATCCCTAAATGCCCGGCGAATGTTATCGGCATCAGGTGGCACCAACAAAATAGGGGCGATGCTATCAACACTGCTTCCCCGTTCTGCCGATGTTGGAGCCTGATGGGCGATCGAGCTGGCCGGAACACCCTTTCCCAGCTGCGTTCTTCTTGCTTGTTTGACCTGCTCTTCTTGCTCCGAGAGCTTTGCTTCTATATATCCGATTTTGTCGTCCATTTGCTTGATATCGTTGGCTTTAGCAAAGCCTTCGATCTGGTGAAAAATGTTTTCATACGGTCCTACTCCCGTGCCCTGACTGCGAAGTTTGTCAATGCGCCCCCAGACCAACAGACGTCGTTCGTATTGTGGACCTTGTAATACATCTGGCGCTTTCTCCGGGGCTACAGCTGTGAATCGCAACGATGCCATTAGTTTTTCAGGAGTGAGCTTGCCACTGCCAAAGTCCTGGATTTCTTTGCTTTCGATGCTTATAAACCTGCCTTCGTTGCCGCTTTGAGAAAAGATGATTTTCACGCTGCTTATCTGCCCCGGAGCAGCTTCGATCAAGGTTTTGGAGAGAAACATGGCGTCGATTTTGAGATTTTGATCTGCCGTTTTAGCCTCTTCGTCAGCCAGCACGGTCACCGACGGACCCGTTCCGAGAACCCTGGCGCTCTTTGCCGAAATGTGGAGGCTGGGGTCCCTGACAAGAGCCGTCAGTTGGGATTCGGTAAATTCGGATGCCGCTTTGGTGCCGAGGCATTGAGCAAAAACAGCCAAAATTGCCAAACCCACCTTAGCTGCCCTGGGTGGATTAAAAAATCGATTGTCGAGATTTGAGTTAAGGTGCATATGACCTTGATGCCAAAATATTTCCGCAATTAAACCTATTCATCCTGATCGTGTTTGATTTTGAGGGAATTTTACCATCGCCATTATAGGTGGTGGCGACTAGACGTTCCAATCATCTGGGGGCCTTTAGGGACAGGCTGGGTCTAAACTTACTAATGAATATTTGATCGATGAGTGCGTTAAAATAAAGCCATACACAAAAGGAGCTGTTTTGCTTAAGTCAGGCGCCAGGTTTAATTTTGTAACTGTTGCTGCAGTGATGCTGGCAACTACTGGTTGCGGTAACCAGAAAGATATTTCCTACAGCTCAGGTGGCATGACCCAAACTTTTGCCCAGGGTAAAGATGCTGTCCCTAAAGATTTCGCCTTGCCGATTTACCCCGGAGCCACCACATCCGGTTCCGTGGCCGGCAACAATAGTGAGGAAGAAACTCAGTTCTTGATGCTGTCGACCACCGATCCAGTGGAAAAGGTGAGCGAATTTTATGAGGAAAAACTGAAAGCAGCTGGCTGGACAGTTGATTCCGTGCAGCCTCAAGCCAAGGTTACAACAATAGACGCGCATAAAGAAAAGCTCACGGCAAATGTAGAAATAGCTGAGGACAGCGGCAAGTCAACGGTCAGTCTTTCCTGGGGCAAGTCGGCAGAGAATATTCAAGACCCCAGCGAAAGTGCAGCCGAGAACTACAAACCAGACAAGGTAACGCCGCCTACTGATTGAGGGTGGCTGCCTTTTTCCTGTTCCGATCTAAGACCTTGTCTTATCCTTTCGACTGAACCGAAGATCTGTCACAAGGCTGTCACACCATCGCCACTATGATTCAGTCCTGGAAGAGGGAAAGCGCCAATTCTCCCTTCCAAAAATTTGGCACTTGTTACTAAATAAATTGCTCGTGATAACACCCCGTCGCCAGCTGGTTACGCGTATTTCGTATTCCAGATTCTTTGCCACTCGGGGGTTTTTCTATGTCGTCTCAAGCAGAACAACTAGTCCATGACTTAAAAGATATCCAAAGCGGCAGGCAAAAAGATCCAAGTCACGTCTATGACGATCTGTTCAAACTGCAAAAGGAAAAGGATCCTGAGCAAGTGAGATTGGATCTCAGTGCCGCGACACGGTGGCCGCCGGAACCGAAAAAGGTGAAGGTCCGATCAAAGGGATTGGAAGTCACGCTTGGAGCGTGCTCGGCTACGATTCTCAGGCAAAGACTGTGACCTTGCGCAACCCCTGGGGCTATCTCGACCAGAAAAAACTCGACCTGGAAAAATACCCTTCCATCAGAGATCTTGGTAACGGCGAATTTACTATGTCACTGGAAGACTTCCACAAAAGCTATAAGTACATTTCAGTCCAGGATAACTAGATTCACTCCAGGACAAGTAGCGCACGTCGCCAACCTGCCTTTTGCGATTTAATCCGGACTACGTATTTTCCCCAATGACTTTCAACTGTGTTGAAGTTAAGGTTCGTATGACTCTCAAAGAGCTTTACACCCCCAGAATTGTGCTTTCGCAATTCCTCCTCTCTTTGCTTACTAGATAAATAAATTGCTCGTGATTGCACCCCGTCGCCAGCTGGTTACGCGTATTTCGTATTCCAGATTCTTTGCCGCACGGGGTGTTTCTAATGTCGTCTCAAGCAGATCAACTAGTCCATGACTTAAAAGAAATTCAAAACGGAAAGCAAAAAGATCCAAGTCATGTCTATGACGATCTGTTCAAACTGCAACAGCAAAAAGATCCTCAGCAAGTGAAATCGGAACTGACTGCCGCCACACACACCTTACAGGCGGCCGGGCTGCTGCCTGGCGTAATTGTCTCACTAGGTTCGAGCCTGGGCAAAGCGGCCGTCGATGCGCTTGCCACCAGAGAATCGACCCACATACGACAAGGTCATCTATTCTCTGCTGTCGGTGAAATGCTTAATGCCCTGAAGGTCGGCTCAGATGCGAGTGTGGTTGGTGGTGACCTCGGCTCCGGTAGGAAACAGAAGAACGAGAGTGACATCACCTACGGCAATAGCACCAAGCTGCATCTAATCCGAGACGGCTCCGGCAATGCCAGCAAACTGACCTGGCAAGACGGTTCTAGTTGGGAAAAGCAGAGCGACGGCAAATGGAACATTAAAGATGCGCACGGACAGGTGACCAGCACTCACGAGGGCACCATAAATGTAGACGTCAATACCCACAATCTCAGTGTCAAAGCCAAGAGCGGCGACGGTTATCTGCTAAAGCCAGATGGCACCAAAGTCGTCAACGATACTAAAGGTCGAGTAACAGAGCTCGATTATAAAGATGGGCAATCTCGCAAGTTCGAATACAACGACAAGAACGAAATTACCAAAGTCACCGAGACCAACGGCAACACCTGGGTGCGCGACGATAAAGGCGTATTCAACGAATACGACAAACAAGGGCATAAGACCCTGCGCAGCCGCGACGTCACACCAACCGTGGATGGCGATGGCACTTACAGAGTCACCAACAACAAAGACCAGTCGAAAGAGATAGACTACACAGATGGAAGTAAGCTGAACTACGACAACAATGGAAATGTCACGTCATACAAATATCCCGATGGCAGCACGGTCGATTACCATTACACGAAAGGCTTGATCGATTCGGTCAAGGATCGCGACAACACGACCTGGAGGCGTGACGACAAAGGATTGTTCCATCAATACGATCAGAAGGGCGATTCAACTGGCGCCACCGCCACTGGGAGCAAATTCATTCCACCGACCACCAGAACAAACTTGTACGAAAACGCACATACAGGAGTATTCGACAAATTAGTCGGAGCCCTCGGCGGCCAAACCGAGCGTGGTGGTCTGAACAGTCCCATCACTCCCGACGCTGTGCACCAGGGAGGGCTCGGCGACTGCTACTTCCTCCAGGCAGTTTCCTCCGTGGCAGCCCAAGATCCTGAGGCAATTAAGAAAATGATTCAGGACAATCATGATGGCACCTACACCGTTACCTTCCCAGGACAACCAGACAAGCCAATCACCGTCAATGCGCCCACTCAAGAAGAGCTCGATCGTTTCGCTCATTACCAGGATGGCACCTACGTCTCTGTGCTTGAAAAGGCGCACCGTTATTTGACGGGCAAAACCGATAAAGATGATGGTGGCGATCCGGCTGCAGGCTTGGAGCTTATGACGGGCAAGAAATATCACGATGAGGATATTCACAAAACAAACCCCGGGTTCTGGGATTTCGCGGTGCCTATCTATGGAATCTATGACACTCTAACTGGTGGCAACCAGACCTCGGATGATGAAGTGGCGAAAATGCTTACTAAAGCTTTCAACAATCATGAGGAGGTCGGCTGCGGAACCGCGAAAAATCAAGGACCAATAGGCGATCACGCCTGGAGCGTGCTCGGTTACGATCCAGCCACACAGACGGTGACGCTGCGCAACCCATGGGGCTATCTCGGATTTGATCCGAAAAAATTCCCTTCCGTCAAAGATCTTGGAGACGGCAAATTTACTATGTCACTGGCAGAATTCCACAAAAACTATGAGTACATCACAATCCAGAACCATTGAATAGCCGGATTATGACTTACTGAGACTGAATGACTCCGCTTCGATTCCTTCGAACCATACCTTGGGAATTCTATTCAATCCAAAATCTGGACCGGGCATTTTCATGTTGCCACCGTATGCGGTGAGCACAGAGTAAACTTGGTGCACGCAATTGTTGCTCATTACATTCCAGCCATTGTCTGCCAGCGACTGAGCAAAACAGCTTGCTTCTTGAGGTTTGGCTTTCTCAACAGCAATAGACTTGTAGGCATGGTATCGAATATGGTGACCGCTGCCCATGACCGAGAGCATTTGCGTTTTTGAACCGGTCTCCGCCCAAAAATCATTGTTCTTTTGCGGCTGCACATTCATATAGCGGTACAGCTCAACTAAATGCCATTCGGGAAATTTGCGATTCCATAAATGGTCGGTCGAGCCAAAGCAAAACTCGTTTTCGTCAAGCTGGAAACCCCAGCCTACGTGCCCGAAGCCGGCTGCCTGCTCGAAATTGATGAACACATATCCTGCGCCGCCCATAAGCAGGCTTCCTTGAACAAGGTACATACAGTCCACGTCGGATGCGATCCATTATTCCCTTCATAGCACAATTTCGGCAGAGCTTCTTGTTTTAATGGGCAAAATCACGTACTCTGGCGCATAGCCGCTCACAAACCAATCCACTGTGAAAGGCTGTCGCTTTTCCTCTTGGTGCGCTCTCATGTCGCCTCGCGAAACTGATTCTTCCACGTCGCAAAAAGGTATCGGCGAAGTTCTCTCTTCGTCAGTGACAGGATTGATTGCTCAATCCTGGAAAACTTTTGATGAGGAAGGAATGCCTTTCGTAGCTAAGCCACGCTTCGGCAGCTACTTGACCGTCGATTGCGCGGAAGTGTCGATCAAAGTCTATGCCGTCTTATACAACGTGATTACGGGGCCGCAAGATAGCGTGCACAAACCGTTCGCGCTCGGCATGACGCGCGAGCGTTTGAAATTGGAGCAGCCGCACATCTTTTCATTGCTGCGTACCGAGTTACACGCAGTGATCATCGGTTTTCGCGAGGCTGGCGTTATTCATCAATATCTGCCTCCGTATGCGCCCGATGTGCACGATTTTGTCTATGAGACAAGTGAAAGCGAGATTGTGGAACTGACGGATGGCTTTGAGTATCTCAGACTTTTGACCACCGTTTCGTCAGTTCCCGCCGACGAGTTGCTGGCCGCGGCAGTTCGAGAAGCTTATCGGGCCAGAAACGAAGACTATGATTTTCTTGTTTCAGCCGGACAAGCTCTGTCCAATCTTTTGCGCACTGACTACGATCTCTTGATGTGCGTTTTGCAGAAAATTCGCCCGGTGGCTAAACGGACCTAGCAACGAGCTGTTTTGCAATCCCAGAGTTTGCCACAAAACAATGATGTGGATGTTTGGCTGCCTCGGTCATGGCGCCACACTCATGGTCATGTATACCGGAGCAACAAGCAGTGAGCTGACGCAGGAGCTAGAGCGAGGTGTTTGGGGACTTCAGTCAATCGCCGCTTACCGGCGGTTTCTTAACGAGCGACCATTGCATTGAAGTCACCGATCATCAATGGGCGGGTGCGCTGTCAGGCTCGACATACTTCAAGTAGATCCATATCGCCACCCCCACTATGAGGATGAGAATGGTTGAGACAGCGGATCCAAAAGCCCAATCGCGCACGGTCAAAAACTGGTTCTGGATCAAGTTTCCTATGAACATTGTTTTTGCACCACCAAGCAGATCTGGTGTCACATAGTCACCAAGGGCGGGAACGAATACCATGATGCTGCCTGCCACCATGCCCCGGGAAGACAGCGGCAATGTCACTTTGAAAAAGCTTCTCATTGGCGAAGCACCCAGATCTGCCGCCGCCTCCAACAACCGTTTGTCCAATTTTTCCAGGGAGGCATAAAGAGGCAGCACCATAAATGGCAGGTAATTGTAGACCATACCCAGAAGCACCGCATATGGTGTGTAGAGAAGAACAGGAGGGTCGCTAATTCCCAGGGACTGCAAACTGTTAGTGAGCAGACCAGTGGGGCGCAAAATCGTCATCCAGGCGTAGATTCTCAAAAGAAAAGATGTCCACAGAGGAGCGACCAGCAAAGTCATAAAAAAGTTTTGCCGGTGCTTGGGCACCGAAAAGGCCAGCCATAAAGAGAACAGCACGCCCAGGACCAGACAAGCAAATGTTGTCGTGCCCGCCAGAATAAGGGACCGACCGAGGGAATTCAGGTAGGGTCCGCAAAAGAAGCGCACGAAATTTTCGGTATGGAAGCCAAGAACGATTCTGCCGAGCTCATCCCTGCTGCCAAGACTGTAAACGAGGAGGATTGCAAGAGGTATGACCATAAAAGTCATGAGCCAGATGCCCGCCGGTAAAAGGATCAGTTGACCTTTTGTCCAGAGCTGCACAGGTGCGGCTTTAATGGTGCTTTCGTCGATCATTAGAGTTTCGCCAAGAGGCATGATCCCAGACAAGATTAGCAAATACGTGGAGTATAGTTTATGTTCCCAGTTGGAGTTCGACCGCAGTGCGCGTTCTTTTTTTGGGCACTCCTGAATTTGCCGTGCCCACACTGCAGCATTTAATTGATTTCCCACCCGTTCAAGTGGTTGGTGTTGTCACGCAACCGGACAGACCGGCGGGTCGGGGAAACAAAGTGCAAGCGCCGCCTGCAAAAGTGCTGGCTGGGCTACACAACATTCCTGTCTTGCAGCCTGAGAAGCTTTCTAAGTCTCCTGAAATTGTCGAAGCGATGAGCCAACTAAATGCAGATGTTATCGTCATGGTGGCATTCGGTCAAATTCTCAAGAAGGCGGTGCTCAGCATGCCACCACAGGGAGTGATCAATGTGCACGCGTCTTTGCTACCGCATTATCGAGGCTCGGCCCCTCTGAATTGGTCGATAATCAATGGTGATACCGTCACTGGTGTGACGACCATGTTCACCGAAGCTGGTGTCGATACCGGACCGATGCTTTTGAAGAAGGAAGTGGCAATTGGACCTGATATGACCTCTGAAGAATTGGCGCATGCCTTGTCAAACGAAGGGGCGGACCTGTTGATCCAAACTCTGCAAAAACTGATGGACGGCACGCTGGTGCCTGAAAGACAAGATGACTCCATGGCTACTTTTGCGCCCATGCTGGCCAAAGACCTTGGTCACATCAATTGGAAGCAGTCAGCCCAGCAAATACATAATCTGGTCAGAGGAATCATTCCCTGGCCTGGCGCTTACACCCAGGTCGGTGGTGCCACTTTGAAGATCTGGAAGACAAAGGTTATTGTTGCTCCCGGCCAATTGATGATGGAAGCAGGATCCATTTTAATCGACGGCGATAAAATTCAAGTAGTCTGTGGTGAGGTCGAGAAGAATTATATTCAACTGCTTGAGGTGCAACCAGCCAACAAGGCGCGCATGAAGGCCCGAGATTGGGCTAATGGTGCCCGCATCCAGACTGGGGTTGTGCTGGGATGAATGCGTCGATTGCTGGGCTGCCATCACGAAAATTGGCTCTGGAAATTCTGATTAAGGTAGACAAAAACAAGTCTTATTCCAATCTCGCCTTGAACGCAGCATTTCAGCGCAAGGTTTTAAGCGAAAGAGATCGAGCGTTTGTTACAGCGCTTGTCCAGGGCGTGATGCGAAACCGTTTGCATTTAGACGATGAAATATCGAAGATATCAAAACTGCCGTTACCGAAGTTGGCATTGTCTGTTCTAAATAATTTGCGCCTGGCTATCTTTCAGTTAGAACAGATGTCGGATATTCCACAGTCGGCGGTGCTGAATGTGAGCAACGAGTTGGCGAAAGTAACCGGACACAAAGGACATGCTTCGTTTGTTAACGGCATTTTGCGCAATTACATCAGAGCGCAAGCAGATCGCGGCGATCATTCGGAGAGCAGCGGCGGCACGGACGACAGCGGTAGCGCCAGCACCGCCAGCTCGGACAGCACCGGCGGCTCCGACAGCTCCGGCGGCTCCAACAGCACCACAGCTGGCTCTACCAACGGCACCACCGACTCCGACAGCACCGTAGCTGGTGCAAGGACAGTTGCCCGGATGGGACCGGCCGTAGCGAGCAAAGATTACTCCGTGCCCGATTGGCTAGCCGATCGGTGGTTGAAGAATTTCGGAGCGCATGAGGCCCAGCAGCTGCTCAAATACGCTGTCAGCACGCCCAAGGTTATCGTTCGCACTTGCGAATCAGCAATCACACCACAAGGTTTGCAAGACATTTTTGCCGCCAAAGGAATTAAATGCCTTCGCGGAAAATTGGTTGATGCTTGCTTGATTATCGAGAAAATGAAAGGACCGACAGAAAAACTTCCCGGTTACGCTGATGGACTGTTCATTGTTCAGGATGAATCGTCTGCTTTTGCATCGTTGGTTGTGGCGCCGGAAAAGGGCGATCAAATCATCGATCTTTGCGCGGCGCCAGGCGGTAAAGCCCTGCATATGGCCGAATTGCTGGAAAACACAGGACGTGTGCTCGCGGTCGATAAAAGCGCTACCAGACTTAATTTGATCAAAAAGAATAGAATACGACTGGGGCTGAAAAATCTTGAGACAGCAGTCGCGGATGGTCGTGAGTATGTTGCCAACGTTGCCGCTGATCGAGTTTTGATTGATGCCCCCTGCACTGGCACTGGTGTCATCAACAGGCGCGCCGATCTAAGATATCGCAAAGAGTCTGACGACATCGAAAGCCTGGTGGAGCTGCAAAGGGAATTGCTGAGCAACGGTGCAAAACTCCTCAAAGCGGGCGGAATTCTAGTCTATTCGACATGTTCATTGGAGCCTGAGGAAAATTTCGACAACATTCGCTGGTTTTTGAACGAATTCGCCGATTTTGAAGGTGATGATTTTTCTTATCTCGTGCCTGAAGAGATTCGGGCTCAATGCGAACCGACGAGCGGTCCACTGTGCAAAACGGCAGCGGAAATGAATCGGCTCTGCATGCTTCAGCTAATGCCCACAAGACATGGGGTTTCGGGTTTTTTTGTGGCCAAGCTGCGCAAGAAAGCGTGAATTGAGTTTGTGCCGGGTACACTTTGATTAAGCCACTTACTGAGGGACACTTTTGTGATTTTAGAACTGATGGGGTTGGGCGCATTTACTGGCATGATATACATGCTCTCTGGGCTTAAGGTGGTCAAAGAATACGACCGCCTTGTTGTCTTCACTCTCGGCAAAGCCAATCACGTTGCCGGCCCCGGGGTGCAGATTGTCTTTCCGGGCTTTCAGAACATGAAAAAGGTCGACCTGCGAATTATTACCATGTCCATTCCGATGCAGGAAATCATCACCAAAGACAATGTCTCCATAAAAACTGCGGCGGTTTGCTTCTTCCAGGTAGTTGATCCATACAAAGCGGTGACAAAAATCGAAGATCCATTCACTGCCACAAGTCAGATCGCTCAGACTACGTTGCGAAGCATTCTCGGTCAACATGATCTCGATGAACTGCTGCAAGAACGCGACGCTATCAATGCCAAGCTCTCAGCTATCATCGATCGGCAGACCGAAGGTTGGGGAATCAAAGTCAACGCCGTGGAAGTGAAAGACGTGGAGATTCCTGACTCCATGCAACGAGCGATGGCACGACAGGCGGAGGCTGAACGGGAAAGACGGGCTAAGATAGTGGCAGCCGAAGGGGAGCACCAGGCAGCCACACGGTTAGCAATGGCAGCGCAAGTGATCTCTTCTCAACCAGGAGCGATGCAATTGAGGCAATTGCAAACCATGGTTGAAATTTCCTCGGAAAAAAATTCCACTTTGATTTTGCCTATTCCCATAGAACTCCTGGAATTCTGCAGACGCTCTGTACCAGCGAGTCAAGCTGGTCAAGCGCCGTCTAATTATGACGCTGGAGAGCCCGTAATTCTTCAAGAGCCGATCATTATTCCGGCGGCACCAGCGAGAAAATCGGAAGAGTTGGCTTAAGGGGGTATTCGTAGTCGTTAGTCACGCCTCTCCTCGAAGAACCCTTCTGAGGTAACCTGGAACTCACCGTGATAGGAAATATCGTAATCCATCGCTCCTCCAGATTAGCTGGCGACTATGCTCACAGCTTTCCCAGTAACACCATCGGCGGTGATTATGTTGCTGATCGGCGACTCCAATTATACTATTCAGCTAGCGCCACCTTGGTTCTTGCATCAAACAATTCCGCTGCCAGCTAGCAGCCTGGCCGGCAATGATGATATCGTTGTCTCCACTCTCAAAATCCTGCGATTTCATGGATTTGGGGTCTTCGTGCCTATGAGATGGCGCGGTTTACACGTCGATAGCGTGAAAAGGAGCGATTAACAATGGATTTTGAGAAACGGTTTGTCGTTGCGTTGGTGGGACTCTCAATAGCCACAGCTGCCTCACTGGGTTTGCCGCACTCGACCTTAGCTCAAGGACCATTGCGCCAGAGGTTGCAGGAACGCAGAGCCCTCGAACAGCAGAATGCGGCACAGCCCGCTATGCAACCAGCGGCTCAGCCTGGGGCTGGGCAGCCGCTTGCGGGTGCTGCGAATGTCTCCATGGTCACGTTACAAACGCAAATGGGACCAGGTGGGCAGCAGATGGTAATCACTCCCAAGGGTTTGGTAGTGCCCTTACCAGGACCTGGTGTGGCTGGTTCTGTGGTGCCAATTTATATGGGTTCCGGCGGTGGTTTCTGGTACATCGACAGGAACAATCAGCAAGTAGACCTCACTCCCGCCGTGCAGATGCTGCAAGCTAGCGCGGCTCCCGGCCAAGCAGTGGCTCAAGTTCCCCAATATGCACCGGCTCCAATGGTGAACCCTGCTGCCGCGGCAGGATTAGGGGCAATGGCTGGAGCGGCGATGACGTCTGCATGGGGTAACGTTCCCTATGGAGCGCCGGTTTATTACGGCGCCGGCGGCGTTCCCTATTACAACCAGGGTGGCAAACCTGTCTATATCAACGCTTCCAACAATACGGCGACAGTCAACGCAGCTACAGTCAACAACCTCAACAACTATCACGCCACTGCCATGCAGCAGCAACAGAACTGGTATCAACAACAACAAGTGCAGCAGGGCACCAACTGGAAGAACTGGCAGCAACAAACAGTTAATCCCTTTGTCAGTCCAGCCTATCAACCCGCCTACGGTACAGCAGCGGGAGCCGCAGCAGCACAGTATGGCGCCGCACAAGGTCAACAAGCTGCGCGCTACGGGGCGGCAGAAGGCGCGTCAGCAGCTCACTATGGGGCACAAGAAGGACAACAAGCGGCACGCTACGGGGCGGCAGAAGGCGCATCAGCAGCTCACTATGGAGCGCAAGAAGGCCAACAAGCAGCGCGTTACGGCGCAGCAGAAGGTGCATCAGCAGCACATCATGGTGCGCAGGAAGGGCAACAAGCGGCGCGTTTTGGTGCGGCAGAAGGTGCATCAGCAGCGCACCACGGATCAGAAGAAGGTCAGCAAGCGGCGCGCTTTGGTGCAGCAGAGGGCAAGTCAGCGCAAGGCGGCGGCCGCAGGGGTAGATTCGGTGGCGACAAAGGCGAAGCAAGTGGCGCCCGGGGCGGGAGCGAAGAAGCCCGAGGCGGACGCAAGCGAGAACGCTAAAGCATCCCAAGGGAAGGAATCTAAGTAGTGGAATCTTGAGTTCCGGCTTGCTTTAAATAGTCCATTAGTGTCGTGTGCTTTGGCCGTTTCAAGATCCAACCACATGCATCCACAACCGCGTTTTGCAGCTGGTTATGGCACTCTTCAGTGGAGGCTTCAAAAATCAGCTTATAGGCAGCGATGTTTTCTCCATACCACAGAAATGCTCGCGTTTTGTTGCCTTCACCAAAATTCAACAAAAGGTGATCGATATCTTGGGGCGGCGACACGTCAAAACCCCGCTGGTAATCAGTGATGGCATCGGCTCCATTGGCAACGTCGAAGCCGGCACAATGCTTGCTGAACATGCCGCCGATATTGAACGATTTGCCTCGACAAACAAGCAGGGAATCTTTATGTCTTCGATAACTCAGCCATCCGCGCCAACCGGGAGGGGCTTTGTCGCCCAATCTTGTTTCGATTTCTTGCTCGACGGAATCAAGCAAGAAGATGCATTCGGGTGTCAATTCGCTTAAACCGCGAGCTGCTTCTTCCTTGGCCAGAATTTCTGCTTCTAATTCCAGAAGCCTGATGTGAAACATGATTTATTCACCATGCCCGAACTGAATTGAATGCAGCTCTCTTGTCGCTAGAATAACAGCCACGAAAAGCATAATGATGCCGAATCCTCTGCGCAGATATGAATCTTTCAGCTTCAGGGCAAGAAAGCTGCCCAACCACGAGCCAGGCATGGCACCACCTACCATTAACAAGGCTAGTGGGAAGTTTACATGGCCAGCCATGGCATGTGTAATTGTTGCAGGCAAAGAAACAATTGCTATGACCAAAAGCGATGTGCCAAATGCTGCCTTCACCGAAACATTGAAAAAATAAAGCAGGCAGGGCACCAAAATGAAACCGCCGCCGACACCAAAAAAACCAGCCATGAAACCGACCACAAAACCAAGGATGATCGCCGTGCGCTTGTTCACGACCAGCTTTTGCGTACCACCATGGGTCGGTTCAGTCTTCTCTTTTTCCAAGACAACCTTTTTGCCGATGTTAAACGTCAGGTCTGCTCCTGCCAGTGCCACCATCAAAGCAAACAAAATCATCAGCAAAGGACCGTTCATCAAACTGGTGGCCATGGCTCCAAGTATGGTGGCTAAGACTGCCGGTATGGCTAAAAGCTTGACCAACTCCGAATCGACAAGTTGTTGCTTCAAGTAGTTGACGGAGCCCACTATTGAAGTGGGAATGATCAAAGCCATAGTGGTGCCCACAGCCACGTGAGCGGGCAGATTGAGCAGAAGACGCAGAACGGGGGTGCAAAAGATGCCACCACCGACACCAAAAGCGCCGGAAAGCACCCCTGTGACAAAACCTATTGCCAGGGATTCAAGCGTAGGATCGATGGCCAAGGTCACATGTATGCAGCGATCAGTTTACCCAGGTCCGGGTTTTCGTTGACCATTTGATCGAACATCGGGTTGCGAGCCAGACGCCGCGCTGTCGCTTTATCGCGTTTGATTACGCGATATATGCCTTCAGGGTCTAGTGCCACCACTTTGTCCGCTTCACCATTTTGGGCCATGCGCCGGGCTACGGTTTTCCATTTGGTCAGGCGGCGGCAAAGATAATGGTCTGTTTCGGCAATTTCTCCCAGGCGGGGATGGTTGGCCAGAATGAGAGCGGCAGTGTAGTGCGATGCCACTGCATCGATGATCTGCGGATCTGATTCACCCACTTTGTCAAGCCAGTGATACTTTGCCAATCGTCTGGCCATGCCGCTGTCGCTGCGAATTCTGGCAGCTGTAACGTCGCCGAAGGTGCGCCGGGTCTGACCCTTCAGAGGGGTTGTGGTGTCAGTGGTCGTCGTCGTTGTTGTTGTTGTCGTTCCGCCCAACTGAGGGCGCAATTCTGGTGTCGAGCTATCTGCCAGCGCATATGGTATCAACTGCATTGAGCAGAGGGCGCTTACCATCAGCCATTTTATCGACAAATTGATTACTCCAGTCGAGTGCTCCCAGAGCAGATTCTAACATTAATTAAGCTGGCGCCGAGTAGAATGCTACTAGGCAGCGTGCGTGATCGATGTGACCAATCCATACGATAAAAAAGACCCCGACTCAGACGACAAAAGCAAAGAGCTTAAGCCGGATGGTGAAAAGGACAGCTCGCAGAAGTTGTCACTTGACGACTTTGTTACGCGTGAGGCGAAAGCGTTTCTGCCTCTTGGTCAAAAGCAGCCGGGTGAACAGAAGTTGCCTGGCAGTGACGCGAATACGGGCTCTATGACGAAGGGTTATACGACGGAACTGGGCCGATTGCTATCCGGCCAGCCGGCAGCAAAACTGTTGCAAGATGTGCCTCCTAAGGAGTTCAAATTTACCATGCCTAAGGGTGTTCAGTCGCAGCAGGGAAACTTTGCTCCTGGTGGCAGACCTTTCTTACAGTTGAAAAAATCTGAATTTACTCCAAAAGTGGAAGAGCAAACGCTGGATCTGCGCGACGATGCAGTCGATAAATTTCTAATCGAAACCGATCTCGATCATAGCAAAAAGAAGCTTACAGACGGGGAACTGCGCGAGCTTGAGAGAAGTCGACGGGCTATTGCCGACGCTATGACGCCAGAGGATGTGGCATCAAATGCGCTTCATCTAGCCAAGCTGTACCAGCACCTACGCTATATTGAGGAGGCTAAAAAGGCGGTCCAACTGTCATTAGGAATTGATCCAGATCATATGCAAGGAAAACAACTGTTTACCGAATTGGAAAGATTGCATCCGATCGATATCGGTGTTGCACCATACTCAGTATCACAACAATTGACCAAGAGCAATCTGCGCAAGCGCATCCGGGAGTTGAGCGGCGGCAAGGTTGTGGTCGTGGGCGACTTGCTCATAGATGAGCTGTTGGAAGGAAAGCCGGAGCGCATTTCGCGCGAGGCTCCCGTTTTAATCCTCGAGCATGTGGATACGGTTCTTATCCCTGGTGGCGCCGCTAATACCGCTCATAACATCGCTGCCCTGGGCGGGGAGTGCCATGCCGTAGGGGTGTGCGGCACCGATGAATACGCGGGCAAGTTAGCACGGTTGCTGGCTGATTGCGGTATCCATCACAGCCTGGTGCCAGACGCCAGTCGCCCGACGACTGTGAAGACAAGAATTTTGTCGAAATCGCACTCTCTTATGCAGCAACTCTTGCGCCTCGATCGAATTTCTCATGAACCTCTGTCCCCTGATATCGAAGCCAAGCTTGCCCTTAAGGTAGAAGAAGCGGCAGCCCTTTCCGGCTACAAAGCTATCGTTCTATCCGACTATCGTGCCGGCGTCATCACTGACGGTGTCATTGAGATTTGCAGAAAAGCAAGTCGGGCTCACAATCTATTGGTGATTGTGGATGCCCAGGGGCAATTTGAGCGCTTCAAGGACGTCACGATCATGACGCCAAATCAGCCTGATGCAGAGAAGGCTGTAGGTTTTGAGCTCGCCGATATGGACAGTCTTTCTCGGGCGGCGCGACACATCTTTATCGCCACTAACGCCAAAGCTCTTTTGATTACGCGTGGAGCGGCCGGTATGGCTTTGTTTGAGCAGGGGCATGAGCCTGTGGAGTTGCCGGTCTTCAATCGCAGTGATGTATTTGACGTCACCGGTGCTGGTGACACAGTCGTGGCTACACTGGCTCTGGCTCTGGTGTCAGGAGCTTCTTTTGTGGAAGCCATGGCGCTGGGCAATCTGGCTGCCGGCATTGTCGTGCGCAAAATTGGCACCGCCGTAACCAGTCAATCCGAAATGCTAGAAAATCTGGAGCGCCTCTCACTGCCAGAGTAGGGCTGTCATGAGTTGCGTCGGTCGTGTTACTGCGACGGACTGGTTGTAGTTGAGCGATATTTCTACAAAAATCTTTCACGTACAACTGTGTGTAACCCTGTATTTATGGAGCATTTTGTCCAAAGAAAAAAGTTCAATTCCACCAACCAATCTGGAACTCCCAGCAGTTCAGCGTTTGCGATGGTTGATGTTGTAAGACTTATGTCCAAAAATCGCTCAACTACAACCGCTGGGGCATCGCGCCCCGACTGTCTCAACGACCTTGGGCCTCAACGACCTTGGGCGCCCGCTCCCGCTCTGGTTCGATAACTTAGGTTTAGACAGCTGTCGTCTTGAATTTGTCGTAGGCTGGATAGTGCTGCCCCTGCATATGATCGGCAAAGCCTGCGAGCACCATCTGCTGATATTCTTTTGGCAGTTTATCGAACTTGGTAAGAATGCTGTCCCACTGATTATTCGCCACTTGCAGGGCGCGGTCGTGCTGGTCGATAGCCATGTCTGCCCGGTCTCCAGGGTGGCATGGCACTGCTTTTCCCACAACATAGCTCTCGGATGGGCAAACCGAGTTTAGATTGAGGTTAGTCGCATGCGTTTCGGCTGACGCAGCGATTCTATTTTTCTCCAAACTCATCTTCAACTCCTTGATTCCGACCGCTATTGGATGTACGCACTGGCGACATTCTTTGGACAGGGTCGTTCGTAATATCCGCAGCAGGTCAAAAGAGCGAGACTCATATATATAGGATTGAATTCAAGAAACAATCCCTAATGCGGCGCTACTTTCATTTTCTGTATGATAGCTTTTGGCTCCAGGAGCTGAATGTCCGCGGCAAAGGAGGATGCAGTGCCAAACCAAAGTTCCGAAAAATCCGACGAGAAACCCAATCGTCGCAGGCTCAATGTGATTGATTATTCTGTTCTTGTCATGGCCCTCATTGCTGCGCTCGGATTTGGGCTGGCGCGTGCCGGTCATGCAGGCGTTGACAAAGTGGTGAAGGGCACCAACAAGGTCGCAATCGATGTCTTCATTACCGGTCTGAAAACAAAAGATGTGGATCTGTTCAAGGTCGGTGAAAAGTCTGCCATCACCATCCGCAATCAGCCAGTACAGCCACCGATGACGATTGAGAAAGTGCAGCATACGCCAAAATTAGTGTCCTTCCTTTCTGCCGACGGCAAAAAGGCAGTCGCCTTTCCTGATCCGGCCAACCCAATTGCCAACGACTTCCTGGTCACCGTCGTCAATGATGTGACCGAGCGCACTGATGACGGCTTCGTCATCAGCGGCAACAAAATAAAAGTTGGCAATCAAATTGAGTTAGAAAGTTTCAAATATCGTGTTCAGGGCGTCGTTGCAGACATAAAGGCGGAGTGATTTGCTTTCCAGTCTTGCTACGATTAAGGCAAAGATGGGTGTGATCGTCCGTAGCTCGCCTGAAGTAATTTCCCTGCGCGCAGCCGACGGCAAGTGGGAAGCTGCTTTACGCGGCTCCATGCTGGTTGGGCTTGGTGCTGGATGCAAATCTTGGGCGGACAAAATTGACGGTCCCATTTTGCCGAAAATCGGTTCGCTTCTGCAAATCTTGAGCTTTGGCGTCGCTGCGATTCTGTTTGCGGCTCTTGGGTTGCATCAGTTTACTAGCGACAAGGGAGGCCTGGCCATGATTGCCATGTTCGGCTTTGCCTTGTGGTTGGGCGGTTATCTTCTGGGCGGCAAAGAAACGCGCCGGGCAAGCGCGATAGACATCATCGTTTTGCTTTATTTCGCGACCAATGTTGTGGCCGCCTGTGCTTCTCATTACTTCCAGGCCTCGCTGCACGGCCTGGAAAAACTATTCATATATATATGCAGCTACTTTTATTTCACCAGTGTGCTCAACAATGCTCCCAAACGTAGAGTCCTTCTCACCGCAGTTTTAGTCGCTGCTGCCACCGCCGTCTCACTTTACGGTCTTTATGAGTACAAGATTGGAGGGCAGCCGCCGCTGGCTACCTGGGAAGATCCAACTATTGAGGTGCAGGGAATACGTCTTTATTCCACATTGGATAATCCCAATTTGCTTGCCGGTTACCTTATTCCAATTGCTCCCCTGGCTCTAGGATTGGCTTTTGCTGCCATCGCCGGCAAGCGTTACCTGCTTTCCATCCCTGCCTTTGGCGCTGCCATTCTCATTGGCGTTGCCACCATTTTGACGGGTAGCCGTGGCGGCTACATTGCCATTGGAGCGGCAGTAGCCCTAGCGGGCGTCATGGTTGTCGCTCGCGCCTGGCAACTGAAGCCGAAGTTAAGAGTGCCACTGATAATCTTGTGTATTGTGGTGCCACTGGTTCTGGTTTTGGCACTGCACTTTGTGCCTTCATTTGAGCAGAGATTGACCTCCATTTTTGCCGGCCGAGAGCACAGCTCAAACTCTTTCAGGATGAATGTCTGGCATTCGTCCATCCAGATGTTGAAAGACAACTGGTGGTTTGGGGTCGGTCCTGGAAACCAGGCTTTTGTTCTGGCATATGGACTGTATATGCGCAGCGGCTTCGATGCTCTGGGCACATACTGCGTGCCTCTGGAGGTGGCGGTGGAGACGGGGGTGCTGGGGCTGGCTAGCTTCGCTGTTTTAATTCTCAGCCTCTGTGCTCGAGGTCACCTCAGCTTCTGGTCGCGCAGCCTAGACACCGGAAAATGGCTGACGGCGCTGGCGGTTGCTTCGTTAGTGGGAATGATGGCCCATGGATTAGTGGATACAGTCTTCTATAGACCGCAAGTGCAATTTATTTTCTGGCTTCTGGTCGCCTTAATCGTCTCGGATAAGAAAGATTAGACATTGCTAATAAAGGATTAAATGTCAGTCACAATAGACAATTAATCTCTTCATTAACGCGTTTTAATTAGACTTTTTCTGGAAAGGCAGTATACGGCGACATTTGCACTCCAATTAGGCTATGGTTGTGAAAGTTCCCTACCCTTGACAGTTTTCGCCGCATTAAACGAAGATAATATTAGCAGTTTTACTAGTCCCCCTGTCTTCGCGATTCGCTGAATTCAGGATTACGATGACAACAACCGCCTAGATAGGGCAGGAGGGTTTAAACCAAATGAACAGACGCCGAAGGAAAGGAGCAACGCTGGGACTGGTCGCAGTCTGCGTGCTCGTAATTATCGTAGTAGGAGTCGGCTGCTTCTTCCTCGCCAAGATATTTGGTGGCGGCAGAGAGGTCGCAAACGCGACTGATGCAGGCACTCTCAATATAGCAAAGAGCACAATGCGCAACGGTGACCTCAATGTAGGGGTACTACCAGGAGCGTATCCAGACTTCGCCCTTTGCGCCCAGGCGCCCGCAGCAGGTGGAACCGCGACCATCAACCTGTTGACCTACAACCGTTGCGTCGCCCAGACCCTTCTCGTAGCCGTAAACGCTAAGAACGAGAACACAGGTCAGGCAACGACCAATGCTCAAGCTGTGATTACTGAACTCAACGCTCTGGGCACCGCCTTGAATACCTTGCTTGGCAATGCTCCCACCATGGAAACCTACTTCACTGCGGTGAAGAATGACACCAGAATGTGGGGTAACACTGGGGTTAACCCAGTTGGCTACCAAACTTCCTGGATGAAGCCAGGTGGAGCAGCCAATGTATGGTTCACAACCAATGAGTTAGCCGCCCTTTCGTTTTTCCCGGCCAATGCCGATACAACAGGCGTAGCCAATTTAACGCCACCAACCGGGGCAAATGGTACTGGATCTGCTGATGGACACTACATGGAAGGTTACGTTTCCCTGGCAGTGCCCGGAATTACAGATGGTGGACACCAGATCTTCGGCGTCCCTGTATTCCCACAACAGAATCCGCACCTTGTAGCCGGCAAAGACTTCCTCGCCAGCCCACAACCAGCCGCTTCCGTTCCACCAAACTCCTTCCAGGTTAACTCTTCATCGCAAGATGCTAAGTCGACCACGTTTGGCGGCGCAGTTGCAGCAGCAATCGTCGGCGCCGTTAAAACTGGTGCCGGTGGACAGAACTTCCAGTTCCCAGCCGCTATTCCTGGTGGCTACATTGCCCTCACCAACCTGCCAGGACACACACTTCCTGCCGGTTACAGAGGGTTCGACAACTCGGACAACATCTTCAACAACGAGTTGTATCTAGGACCTGGCATCGATGTCGCCTCTGTCGGAAATGGAGCCAGCCCACCAGCGCCAGCCGTATTCTCTAACACAGATATGACAGGAATCGCAGCCTGGGCAGCCTTCAACAATTCAGGACCGGGAGTCCCAGGATACGTACCAGATCCAAATTACGGACCAAACCCATTAAACGGCAACAAAATCCGTAATGCCAACCTGGATCCAACCGCCGCCCACCCACCGGGCAACTTCTACGTTGCTGCCACTCCTGGTAACGCAGGGACAACGGCTAGCATCGCTGACATGCTCCAGATCATGGGCTCTGATATCAACTGCCTAAATCAGTTGAACGCAAATGGACAACTGAGCGGCAGCTGCCAATCTTGGTTGACCACATTCCAACAGACGTTCCATCCTGGTCCGTCCGGCGGAAGCCCTGCTGACAATAGTCCTGTTTTCTCCAATCTTGATATTCTCAAGGGAAATATCATTGCCGATTTCCAAGCTGGTATTCAAGCCACTGGAAACATTGATGGTAACGCCGTTAATGCTGGTGGACCATACGGATTGGGCGTGCTGGTAAATGGCTTCAACGCCACCCCAACACCTCAGTACGGTTGCCCAATCATGCAAGGCACAGGACCGAACTGCACCATCAACAACCTGCTCGGTCAAGTCGATCAACAATCGGCCACACCAACCTGCGCAACGCAACTTATAACTAATCAGATCACTCAGCGTTGCTACGAGATCAAACCTGATGCCGCTCCGGCTGCTGTAGCAGCGTTGTTCAATCAGCAACTGCCGATGAACACGACTTTGTACATCTACCTTCCAAACGGTGACCCCACTCAACAATTGGCCATCAGCGCCACCGCTCCAACTACCAAACAAGCTGGATCGACGCCCGATGGAGCTGGAAGCGCACAGTACAAAGACTGCCACAACCAATATGACCTGATGAACACCCTGGTTGACACTCAAGC
>Ga0182024_10007178_pt1 | contig 24109 bp, 20 predicted proteins | sample P32metaG_FD_120480 | JGI IMG/M metagenome (GOLD analysis project Ga0182024, IMG submission 120480) | Permafrost microbial communities from Stordalen Mire, Sweden - P3-2 metaG (Illumina Assembly) | ecosystem: Environmental > Terrestrial > Soil > Wetlands > Permafrost | place: Sweden: Stordalen...
AATACATGACTAAGTAGGTAAAGTTTGTCATCATTACGGCGAAGGCGAGGAGCGACTGCGGTGACCACCGAGACTAAGCAGGAGACTGCGGTCGAGGACATCAAGAGATCAAGCAACTACTTGCGCGGTGAGATCAGCCGCGAACTCGACAACGACGTCGCCAGTGTGTCCAACGAATCCGAGCAGATCCTCAAGTTCCACGGCATCTACGCCCAGGACAATCGTGACGTGCGTCGAGCGCGCGCGTTAAAGGGTGAAGAACTCGATTACATCTTCATGATCCGAATCGCCATCCCCGGCGGACGGCTCACGACCGACCAATGGCTGGCGCTCGACGGTGCCGCCACCGACGTCGCCGACGGCACGATCCGTCTCACCACTCGTCAAGCGGTTCAGTTCCACGGGGTGCTGAAGGACGGATTGCGGCCCCTGGCCCGTGCGGTGGACGCGCACCTGATGACCTCTTTCGGCGCCTGTGGCGACGTCGTTCGAAACGTGGTCTCCTGTCCGGAACTTCAGGGCAACGACGCCGACGAGCGCCTGCGCGAGATCTCGAGGCACCTGACCCGGAGTTTTCGCGCGACCACCGACGCACACTGGGAGATCTTCGTCAACGGTGACAAGGCCGTCTCGCGAGAAGAGGTCACCGAACGCCCGTTCTACGGAGAGACGTACCTGCCGCGCAAGTTCAAGATTGCCGTCGCTCACCCCAATGAGAACTGCGTGGACGTACTCGCCCAGGACGTCGGGCTCATCCCCGGCGTGCACCCCGAGGTCGGCGAAGGATTCAATCTCGTGGTGGGCGGCGGCCTCGGTCGGGCCTACGCCAACCCCGACACCTTCGCGCGGCTGGCCGATCCCATGACCTTCGTCACCTACGACGAGGTCGAAGAGGTCATCGCCGCGGTGCTGGTGACCTACCGCGAACTCGGCGATCGCACCGACCGAAAGCGCGCGCGCATGAAGTACGTCGTGGCCGACATGGGTTACGAGCAGTTCCGCAAGGAGATCGAGGTGCGACTGGGCCGAGAGCTGCGCGAACCGTTGGCGCTACCGACGCACTTCGACGCCGACGATCATCTGGGGTGGCGAGCGCGCCATGACGGAACGCACCAGGTCGGTGTTCGCGTCTCGGCCGGACGAGTCCGCGACGACGACACGACGCGTCTGCGCTCAGCGCTACGCCTCATCGCGCAGCGTCACCCGGTGACGTTCTTCCTCACTGCGCAACAGGACATCGTGATCAGTGCTATTCCCGACGGGGCGCGCGAGAATGTCGAAGAGATCCTGAGTAGTCACGGCGTGCGACCCGTCGCTGAACTCGGCAACGTCGAGCGCTCGGCCCTCGCCTGCCCGGCGCTCCCGACGTGCGGCCAGGCCCTCGCCGAAGCCGAACGTCGACTCCCCGAATTGGTCGGCAACATCGAAGGCGCCCTCGCCCGTCGTCAGCTCGGTCGCCGGGCGCTGCAACTGCGCATGACCGGTTGTCCGAATGGCTGCGCTCGACCGGCCGTCGCCGAAGTGGGCATCGTCGGACGCACGAAATCGACCTACGACGTCTACGTGGGCGGCGGTCCTCGCGGTGATCGGCTGGCGACGCTGTATCGAGAGAAGGTCCCCTTCGACGAGATCGCCGTGGTGCTCGGTCCGCTTTTTGACCGCTGGGAAGCCGAGGGAGACGAAGAGGAGTCCTTCGGCGACTTCATGACCCGAGTGGGCGTCGAATGACCGTTTTCCTGGTCGGCGCCGGACCCGGTGACGCCGACCTTTTGACCGTGCGCGCGGCCCGATTGCTCGCCGAGGCCGACGTGATCGTGCACGACCGATTGGTCGAAGGCTCGGTGCTCGACCTCGCTCGGCGCGACGTCGAATTGATTGACGTGGGCAAGGAGCCGGGGCGCTTCACCTCGCAGTCAATGATCAATGACCTTCTGGTGTCGCTCGGTCGACGCTACGAGACGGTCGTGCGCCTCAAGGGCGGCGATCCGTTCGTCTTCGGACGCGGAGGCGAAGAGATGATCGCGCTGCGCGACGCCGGCGTCGCCAGTGAAGTGGTGCCGGGCGTGACGTCGGCCTTCGCCGGTCCGCTGGCCGCGGGCATACCGGTCACGCATCGGGGACTCTCACGAGGGGTAACGGTCGTCACCGGCCACCTCGAAAGCCACGACGACGGCTACTTCCGGCGACTGGCCAACCCCGAGCTCACACTCGTCGTCTTGATGGGCGTGAGCGCGCGTTCGTCGATCGCCGCGCAACTCATCGACGGGGGCCTCTCGAGCGAAACACCCGTGGCGGTCATCGAGAGTGCCTGGACCGCGCGTGAGTCGGTGACGCGCGCGGTGCTGCGGGACCTCGGAGCCCTCAACGTATCCTCCCCCGCCATCATCGTCATCGGTCCGTGCGCCGCACTCTCGGTGCGCGAAGTCCTGACCGAGATCTCTGCGTTGGTCTGAACGTGTTACCCCTCGCGTTGAATCTCAACGACAAAGACGTACTCGTCATCGGAGCCGGACGCATCGGTACGGGCAAGGCCAGACTCCTGGTCGACGCCGGCGCTCGCGTGACATTGATTGCGCGCGAATTCGTGTCCGAGCTTCCTCGCGGACTCGCGTTTTTCGATGAGCGCGCGTACCGCGAAGGCGACCTGCGGGGCTACGACCTCGTCGTGTCAGCGACGGGCGACGCGACGGTGAATGACCGCATCGTAGAAGAAGCTCGTCGCGAACACGTCTGGTTGAACGTGGTCGACGATCCGGCTCGCTCGGACTTCTATTTCACGGCCGTGCATCGCGACGGTGACGTCGTGGTGTCGGTCTCCACCGAAGGGGCGTCGCCGGCCCTCGCGCAAGAGCTTCGTTCCATGATCGCCGAGCGACTCCCGGACAATCTGAGCGACGTCGCCCAACAGTTGCGCCGAGAGCGCGCCGAGCTGCACGCCCACGGTTCGAGCACCGAAGGTGTCGACTGGCGGCCTCGTATTCGAGAGTTGCTGGGAGATTCCGAACCCTCGCGCTGACGGTCGTCTCGCTAGTGTCCGAGAGACATACGCGCCGACGCGGGGAGAGGTCACATGACTGATCGGGTACTCGTCACGGGCGCCACCGGCTTCATCGCGCAACACTGCATCTTGCAACTCTTGGAAGCCGGATACGAGGTTCGCGGTACGGCGCGGTCGGAGAATCGCACCGCCGAGGTGGTCGCGATTCTCTCGCCGCACCTCAGTGACGTCGCCCAAAGCCGACTGGGCACGCTCGACGTCGTCGCGGCCGAACTGACCAGCGACGACGGATGGACGAGTGCCGTCGAGGGATGTCGTTACGTGATGCACGTCGCCAGTCCTCTTCCCCGAGGCGTAGTCAAGGACGAGAGCGAGTTGATCGGGCCCGCGCGCGACGGGACGCTGCGAGTTCTGCGCGCCGCGCACGACGCCGGTGTCGAACGCGTCGTGCTGACCTCCTCGCTCAGCGCCGTCGTGTACGGCAACGACCGATCTCGGATCTTCACCGAAGACGACTGGTCAAATCTCGACGGCCCTCGCATCGGCGCCTACGACAAGTCCAAGACCATCGCCGAGCGAGCCGCCTGGGAGTACATGGCGAGTGTGTCCGGAACCTCCACCATGGAACTGGTCGTAATCAATCCCGGACTGGTGCTCGGTCCGCTGCTCTCCTCGGATTGGGGGACGTCCGGTGAGATGGTGAAGAGGATCCTGAGTCACCAGGTGCCGGCCATTCCGAACATCAACTTCGCCACGGTCGACGTTCGCGACGTGGCGACCGCGCACCTCTCGGCGATGGTGAGCCCCAAAGCCGCGGGCCAGCGCTTCATCTGCGCCGAAGCGAATCACTCGATGATGGAGATCGCCCAGATTCTCAAGTCCCGCTACGGCACCCGGGGATTCAAGATTCCGACGCGGCGACTCCCCTCGATCGCCGTTCGAGCGATGGCGATATTCGATACGACGGTCCGGCTGGCCTTGAACGATCTCGACTCCACGCAGAATGTTGACAGTACGAAGATCCGCACCGTCCTCCAGTGGCGACCCCGCGACATTTTCGAGATGACGACGGCCATGGCTGACTCCATGATCGAATACGGTGTCGTTCGGGTCCAGCGCTAAACCATCACCGATTTCGTGACGCCGGTCTCCAACTCATGGCGTCCGAAGCCCATCGCTCGTTTTTTGCGGTCACCTCGTCATGAAAAACATCGACGCCACGCCAACCTGTAACTTTGGGTCACTATGACGCCGGGCACCGAGACACCTCTGCTCGAACTCGAGCACGTTTCGGTTCACTTCGAAGGGCTCCGGGCCTTAGACGACGTCTCGTTCGAGGTCCGCTTAGGCGAGATCGTCGGATTGATCGGTCCGAACGGCGCCGGCAAGACGACCGCCTTCAACGTGGCCTGCGGTTTCGTGAAGCCAACGCAGGGACACGTGCATTACCCCAGCGCCAGCCGGTCGAATCTGCGACCAAATCAACTCGTCGGTGCGGGCGTGGCGCGGACCCTTCAAGGGGTTGGACTGTTTCCCCATTGCAGCGTGCTGGAGAACGTCATGGCCGGCGGTCACCTTCGACCCAACGGCGGCTTCATAGCCAGTTTCTTTTCGTTGCCCAACGAAGTGCGCTCCGAGCGAGCGCTACGCACCGACGCGCTCGCAATGTTGGAGCGTCTGGGGATCGCCGACATGGCCGCGCGCCTGCCGTCGGCGATTCCCTATGGCATCGCGAAGAAGGTCTCGGTGGCCCGGGCCCTGATGAGCGCCCCGACCCTTTTGCTGTTGGACGAACCGGCCTCCGGCCTCGATGAAGCGGAACTCGAAGATTTCGCGCAACTCATCGTGGAACTCCGCTCCACGATGGGCGTGTTGCTCGTCGAGCACGACATGGAGTTCGTCATGCCCCTGGTCGATCGCCTGGTCGTGTTGAACTTCGGGCACGTCATCGCTCACGGGCCGCCCGCCGACGTGCGCAAGGACGACGCCGTGATCGCCGCCTACCTCGGTGTCGACGAATGATCACGATTGACGATCTCACGGTCTCCTTCGGAGCGGTGCAGGCGTTGCGTCACGTTTCTTTCGTCGCCGAGACCGGCCATATCACGGCCGTACTCGGTGCCAACGGCGCCGGCAAGACCACGTTGTTGCGCACGATCAGCGGTTTGAAGGAGCCCAAGACCGGGACCATCCGATTGGGCGACCAGTCACTCATGCACATGCGCACCGAGGACATCGCCCGACTCGGTATCGGCCACGTTCCCGAGGGCCGCGGCGTCATCGGCGAGTTCACGGTGGAGGAGAATCTCCGTCTCGGCGCGATGATGGCCAAGGTCAACCTCGCGCAGGGCCTCCAAGCGCAGTACGAACTGTTCCCGGTGCTGGGCGAGCGACGCAAACAGCACGCCGCAAAGCTGTCTGGGGGCGAACGCCAGATGTTGGCCATGGCGCGAGCGCTCATCGCCAACCCGTCGGTCCTGTTGTTGGACGAACCTTCGCTCGGTCTCGCTCCCCTCGTGACCGCCCAATTGATGCACACGATTCAATCGCTCTGTGAAACCAGCGACTTAACGGTGATACTGGTCGAACAGAACGCCACTTCGGCGCTGCGAATTGCCCACCACGCCGTCGTCTTGCACGTCGGCGAAGTCGTGGCGAACGACACGGCGTCGCTAGTGGCGGCCGATGAGAACCTGCGTCAGTACTATCTCGGACTGGTGGAGTGATGGATCCGTTCCTCACCTCGCGCATCGTCACCGACGTTCTGGGAGGGCTCACGAACGGCGTCACGTACGGATTGGTGGCGCTGAGCTTGGTGCTGATCTGGCGTTCCACCGGCATCCTCAACTTTGCCCAGGGCGCGATGCCGATGTTCGCCACCTACGTGGGCTTCGCCCTCTTGTCGTACCACTTCGGCTACTGGCCGTGCGTCGTCGCCTGCGTCATCGCGGCCGTACTCATCGGCGGATTGACCGAACGGCTGCTGGTTCGGCGTCTCTACGGCAAACCGGAGATAAATCCAATCGTGGTCATGGTCGGGTTCCTGATCGTCCTCGAAGCGGTGGCAGCCGCCATCTGGTCTTCGACGCCGCGCAGTCTGCCGAGCCCGTTCTCCTTGATCCACTGGCAACTGGCCGGTAGGCCGTTCGCCCTGTCGCCATTCACCGTCTACGAGATTGCCACCGCATTGGTCGTCATGTTGGCGGTCGCCATGCTGTTCCGTTTCACGAATCTGGGTTTGCAGCTGCGCGCCTCGGCGTTGGCTCCGGAAGTGTCGCGACTGCTCGGCGTGCGAGTCGGGCGACTGCTCACGCTCGGTTGGATGCTCTCGACGGCCGTGGGCGTCATCACCACCATTCTGGTCTCGGCGAACTTTTTCTCGGGACTCACGCCCACGGTGATGGACGGCATCTTCGCCTACGGGTTCATCGCGGCGGCCATCGGCGGTCTCGAGAGTCCCGTCGGCGCCGTCGTCGCGGGTGTCTTGCTCGGCGTAGTCAACCAGTTCGTGACTGACTTCGTGAACCAAAACGCCGTCATCATCATCGCGCTGGCGATTCTCGTCGTCTCGTTGATGGTCCGCCCGAGCGGTGTCTTCACCAAGAGCACGCAGAGGCGCGTCTGATGAAGCTCGGGACCGTCCGCCCTATACCGATCGCCGTGGGCCTCGCCTTCGTGGCGACCGTCATCGCTCTGGTCAGTACCTCGACGTCGCGCGAAGGTGTCGCGCTCTGCGTGGCTCTCGACGTAGCGATCGCGTGCGGCGCAGTCCTCAGCTTGCCCCGTTTCAAATCGAGCCACCCCGTCGTCTTCCGCGCTGCCCTGACACTGCTCGGGCTCGACGTGGCCCTCTTCGTCACCTACTATTTCCCCTCGAGCACGAACTTCAACCTGTCGACCGGCGCGGCGATGTCGATCGTGTTGCTCGGCCTGTCGTTCTTGACCGGTGCATCGGGACAGATCTCCCTCGGCAACGGGGCCTTCATGGGCGTGGGCGCCTTCGTGATGGCGATCTGGGCGAATCATCACACCACCACGCCCATCGTGATCACGCTCTTGATCGCCGTAGCCTGCGGCGCTCTGGTGGGACTACTGCTCGGGCTCCCGGCGACGCGTCTTCGCGGTCCGTATCTCGCCGGAATGACTTTGGCCTTCGCCGTCGCCTTTACGTTCATCCTGGCCACGTTCAGTTCCTGGACTGGTGGTGACTCGGGTCTGCAGTTGCCGACCGCGGTGACAGCGCCGCGCTGGCTCGACGGATTCTTTGCCGCCGGTACGCCCCCACTGAAGACCACCACGCTCTATCTCACCGACTTCACGATCCTCGTCGCCGGCGTCGCGTTCTTCTTCATGGCGAACCTGTTCGCCAGTCGCACTGGTCGGTCAATGCGACTCATTCGGGACAACGATGTCGCCGCCGAACTCGTCGGCGTGTCCCTACCGCGCACGCGAGTCGTCGCGTTCATCGTGTCCTCGGCGTACGCCGCGCTGGGCGGCGCGCTCTTGACGTTGATCGACAACTCCGTCTCGCCGCCGACGTACTCCTTCGCCCTGTCGGTGACGATCCTGTCGTTGATCGTCATCGGCGGCATTGGCACGATCTCGGGTGCGCTCATCGGCGGCGTCATCTACGCCTTTTCCACGAATGTCATCTCGTGGATCACGACCCAAACGGGACTCAATCCTCAAGGTAACCTCGCGAGCCAATTGAACGGCATAATTTTCGGGGGATTGTTGATCGTTACAATGATCTTCGCCCCGTTTGGCATCTCCGGCGCCGTTCGTCATCTCTGGCATCGATTGCGCGCGCGATCACCGGGGTGACTTGCATCCGCGTTTCGTGACGCCTACGCTCACGCAACAAGAGTTCCAAATCAGGGGAGACAGACAAGATGGTTACATCCAAGACACGTCGCGTGACGGTGACCGGCACGGCGATGCTGCTGTGCCTCGGTCTCGTCACCGCCGGCAGTTCCATGGTCAGCGCGGGAGCGGCGACCGCGAAGGTACCGGGCGTCACCGCGCACCAGATCACGATCGGCGCGACGGAGCCCGTAACCGGCATCGCGTCCTCCGGCTACAACCAAGTGGCCAAGGCGGCCAACGCCGTCTTCAAGTACGTGAACAGCCACGGCGGCGTCTTCGGACGCAAGATCAGGTACATCATCAAGGACGACTGTTATGGCACACCGGGCTTCGGTTGCACCGGGGTCCCCAGTACCCCGACGCAGACCCACGCGTTGCTGGGTATCCCGGTCTTCGCGACGGTGGGTTCTCTCGGTACGCCCACGCAGGACTCCGTGCGGGCCCTACTGAAGAGCAACGGCGTACCGCAGTTGTTCGTCGCGTCCGGTTCCCGAGACTGGAACAACCCGCACACGTACCCGGGTCTTTTCGGGTGGCAGCCCAGTTACAACGAGGAGAGCAAGATCTTCGCGAAGTACATCAAGGCCACCTTCCCGGGCGCCAATGTCTGCTTCTTGGGACAAGGTGACGACTTCGGCCAAGACGGACTGGCCGGTCTGGTAGCGGGCGGCATTAAGCCACTCTCGGCGGACCTCTATTCGGTTGATGATTTGGTCGCTACGAACGGCACCTCCATCGCGCCGTACGTCGCGGACTTCCAGACCAAGAAGTGCACGGTCGTGGTCTTGGACAGCATTCCCGGAGCCACTGACGCCGCGCTGGGCGCCGCATTGGCGTTGGGCTACGCACCGCAGTGGGTCATCTCGAGCGTCGGCTCGGACCCCCAGACGGTCGACGCTCCGTTCGTGGGCAAGGTTCCGACCGACCCCGAGATCGGCGCGATCACGTTCAGCTACTTGCCGACCACGACCACCAGCAGCGCGTGGATCCCGTGGATTACCAAGGTGATCGAGGCCGACCCGGCCGACTTCCCCGGTTTCACCTCTACGAGCGTCCTTAATGGCAACATCGCCTACGGCGCGGCCTACGGCGTGTCGTTCGTGGAAGCGTTGAAGGCCACCGGGAAGAACCTGACTCGAGCCAGCTTCTTGAAGACGCTCCAGAGTGTCACCTTCTCCCAGACGCCATCACTCGTGCCGCTGCGCTACTCGTCGTCCGACCACCAGGGTCTGAACAGCGGTTATCTCACGACGGTCATCAGCGACTCTGCTACGAAGCCTCTCACCGGGATCGTGTACACCGCCGACAGCTCAACGGACGGCCGGGTTACGGTGGCGAAGACCTTAAGCCACGGCATCCCGTCCTGGCTGAAGTAAGTCGTTCGGTCCGACACCCGTGCCCCGGTGCTTTGCACCGGGGCACGGGTGCGTTCACGATCATTGACATTGCGCGACGCTTCGCCGCTCTGCGTTGGAATCGCAATGAGAGAGTGGCTCGCTAATCCTTGGTGATCTCGAAGGCGCGCAGACCGCGAATCCGCTCCTGGCGGCGACCGCGCAGCTTGCGTTCTGAGAGTTGTGCCAATTCGATGTAAGAGGTCATGATCGACGCGTTCAGCCGTTCGACGGTGACGAATGGATTGGGATCCTCTGGAATCACTTCGTCGATGAGGCCGAGGTCCAATTGGTCCTTGGCGGTCGAGCGCATCGTGGCGAGCGTGATGCGCACCTCGTCGTGTGAGGGATTCGGCGTCTTGTAGAGGATCGAGGCGGCCGAGCGCGGCTCGGCGACGTAGGCCATGGCCTTTTCCAGCATGATCACGTGGTCGGCCATCGGCGTCGTTGCCAGTCCGCCACCACTGCCGAGCGCTCCGGCAACGACCGAAATCACTGGCTCGGAGTAGTCGATACCTTTCAGGATCGACCGGGCAATCGCTCGTGACAGTCCTCGGCGCTCACTCTCCAACGTCGGTTTGGCTCCGAGCGTGTCGGTGACGAAGAGCGCCGGCAAGTGCAGGCGTTCACCCATCTCAAGCATTCGCTCCAAGAAGGCGAAGTCTTCCGGCGCGGGATTCGACGGTCGCTTGATGACGGTGTCGCCAAAACGCTGGTACGACGGCTGGGTGCCCACGATCACGAACGGCTGGGCGCCGATCTTGGCGAAGGCGCCCACGATGGCCGGATAGCGCTTGAACTCCGCCTCCTGGACGCAGTTGTAGACGGCGGTCGCTTCGGTGAAGCAGTAGCGCACGATGAACTCCAGGTCGACGCGGTTCGCGTCGGTCATCAGGTCCTGGTACTGCTCGACGAGCGCGTCGGAGTCAGTGCTGACGTGCGCTTGACGCGGCGCCGCCGCGGGAACCGGTTCGGCGCCCTTCATGTCGTCAAAGCGCGGACCGTAGATTCCGACCGGACCGAAGTCGAAGGTCCGTCGCTGGTCCGACGCGGTGACGTTGCGGATAAGGGGCGGCGTGTCGGCGTTGAGTTGGTGATTCTTGTCGGGCCGCTCGGTCGAAGTAAGGATGGCGCCGACATACCACACCACCTCGCCGACGTCGGAGAGCACGACGTCAATGTTGCGGTCTAGCAAGTTGGCCTCGGCGCTCTGGGAGTCGGTCGGCACCGAGAGGCCTTCGAAGGCCTCGATCACGTTCGGGCCGGCGAAGCCGTAGTTGGTCCCCGACGTCGCGACGATCATGTCGGCGTTGGGCACGGCGCTGGCCGACACGCCGCCCCAGACGTTGCCGAGCAGCACGGCCACGTGGGGCCGCTCCACGCGATCCTTGTAGTTGCGAATGGCTTCGACCATCCTGGTCATCTGGGTCAGGCCGGCGAAGTTCTCGTGTTGGCGCACGCCGCTGGAGGCGTAGACACTGACGAAGGGCAACTTCCTCGCGATCGCCAGGTCGGCCGCCGCTTGAAACTTCTCGCCCGACACGACGCCGAGTGAACCGGCGAAGAAGTCCCAGTTCATGGCGTAGAGGACGACCGGGTGTCCGTCGAAGTCGGCCAGACCGTAGGTCGAGGACTCGGTCTTTCCTTTGCCGCGTTCGCGTTGCAACTTGTCGCCGTAAGACTCGTCGGCCTCGCTGCCGTGCCCTCGACGAACGAGGCCGACGAGATCTTTGGCGATGCGCCATCGTCCGTGACTCGCCTTGAAGTGGACCAGCTCTTGGAGGGTGAGCAGCTGGGACGGACTATTTACCTTCTTGCGATTGCGAAGGTGCGCACCGACGGGCGCCTTGAATATCGGCAGGCCGCTCGGGTGCCCTTCGCCGAAGAGACTCGAATCGAGGTCGTCTTCGGGGATCGATGCGTCAAAGTCCTTGAGATCAGCCATGTAGGGCCATTATTGCACGAGACGCACTTTTTGGGTAAAGCGAGAACTCGGTGACTCGACGGTTCTCCGGACGAAACGTACTCCTCGATCGAAAATCGCCAAGCCCTTCTACCGGTGGGTAACGCCGGAGATTCATGCCTTCGACTCGGTAACCTCGTGCGATATGGCCCAAGATCAATCACGCAGTTCGATCGTTTGACGATGCCCGGCGTGAGCGACGGGCGCCGCGACGTTCGTGCCTACCACGAAGTTCTGGAACACCTTGGTGAAGCGAACTCTCGAGCGCTCCTCGCGACCCCGGCGTTGGTGTGCGACCTAGGACTGTTGCATTCGAATATCGAACGAATGGCCAGTCTCGCGCGCGATGCCGACGTCGCGCTGCGCCCGCACGTGAAGTCTCACAAGTCGGCCTTCATCGCCGAACAACAACTCCGGGCCGGCGCCGTGGGTCTCTCCTTCGCCAAGTTGGGTGAGGCCGAGGCGATCGTGGAGCGACTCAAAGTCGACGGCCGCTTCAACGCGGTATCGGTGTTACTCACCTCACCCCTCGTCGGACGATACTCCGGCGAACGCGCGGCCGCCCTGGCCGCCCAGTGCGACCTCATCGTCGTGGTCGATCACTGCGACGGCGTGGACGAATTGGAGGCCGCCGCGATGGCCTCCGACGCGAGTATCTCGGTGCTCTGCGACGTGGACGTCGGCCTCGGTCGAACAGGCGTCGTCGGAGCAGCCGAGGCTCTCGCGGTCGTCGAACGAGTGCACGCGGCCACACGGTTGCGATTCAAAGGCGTCCAGGGTTACGGCGGACACTTACAACACATCGCCGGTCGCGAACATCGCCGCGAGGCGACGATCGCCTCGACCACGCGGCTCGGCGCGGTGATCGACGCTCTCGAGTCGGCCGGCGTCGCCGTGGCGATTCGAAGCGGTGGCGGCACCGGGACCGTGGGCCTCGACGTCGAGATCGGCCTACTCAACGAACTGCAACCCGGGAGCTACGTCTTCATGGACCGCGAGTACCGCGACGCGTTGGGCGAGGACCCCGAAGGTCGCTTCGCGCAGAGCCTCACGTTGCTCACGTCCGTTATCTCGGTGAATCACGAGGACTACGTGACCGTCGACGCCGGACTGAAGTCCATGGCCACCGACGCGGGCCTCCCCGCGGTCCTCGGTCATGAGCCCAAGGCGACGTATCAGTTCTTCGGCGACGAGCAGGGAATGGTGACCTATCCGGGTCACTCGTTGCGTCGGGGCGAACGGCTCGAACTCGTGCCCCCGCACTGTGATCCGACGGTCGATCGTTACGACGTCGTATGGCTCGTGCACGACGACGTGGTGGTGGACGTCATCGACGTCACCGCTCGCGGTCGATCGCAGTAGATCGAACTTTCGCAAAGGCCCTTCATTGCAGCGATGTAGCGCCCGGTGGTGTACATCGGCACGTGAGGTCACTACGCTTTGAAGTGAAGTACTTCGGGACCGAAACGCCCAAGAAGGTCGTTTGGTCCACAACGAGCTCGTCGTCGCTCAGAGATCATCGGGCGAAACGGGAATGAGTGGGACACGACAATGGCACCAACTCGACATTCCAGTTCATCCAGTGGCCACGACGGCAGTCATTCACTCGACGGCGCCGTGCTCGGATTTCGTTCACTGAAGGATCAGGGTTCGCAGCCCCTCTCGACGCCCGAGGCGCTCGAGGCGATCTTTCCCCCGATCGGCGACTACGCGTTCCTTTCGGACTGTGAGAACACCCTCCTCGTCGCACCGACCGGTTCAATCGAGTGGATGTGCTTGCCCAAACCACACGACCCGAGTCTTTTCGGCACGATCCTCGACCGTTCGGCCGGATCGTTCCGCCTCGCGCCAGTGGAAAGTTCGGTACCGGCCCACCGTCAGTACTTGCCCGGAACGATGGTGCTCGCCACGACGTGGCAGACACGCAGTGGCTGGCTCGAAGTCAACGACTTCCTCGCCATCGGACCGTGGTACCGAACGGGCGAACGTTCGACGATGCAACGCCGTACGCCCGGCGACTCCGACGCGCGCCACGTCCTGGTTCGAACGGCGAAGTGTCTCCACGGCAGTGTCGACGTCATGCTCAACTGCGAGCCGTCGTTCAATTACGGTCGCGTGGACGCCGAGTGGGAGTACTCCGGTTCCTCCTACGACCATGTCTCGACGACCAATCAGGACTACAACCGAATCACCGTCACCGGCGACATGCGTTTCGGTATCGAGGGTCGCGCAATCCGCGCACGTCACCGATTGATCGAGGGTGAATCGTGCTTCGTGGTCATGAGCTGGACCGACGCGCCGCTGCCCACCACTCAAGAAGAGGTCAATCTCTTCAAGAGCGAGACCTCGCGCTTCTGGCGCGGCTGGATCGACGGTGGTCAGTTTCCGGACCACCCGTGGCGAGAGTTATTGCAGCGCAGCGCTCTGACTCTAAAAGGGCTCTCCTACGCCCCGACCGGCGCATTACTGGCGGCGCCGACGACCTCACTGCCAGAGAATCTGGGTGGCTCGCGCAACTGGGACTATCGCTACACCTGGATCCGCGATACCGCGTTCGCCCTTCGAGCACTGCACGGGCTCGGTTTCCATACCGAAGCCGACGACTTTCTCGCCTTCCTCGGCGACGTCCTCGAGCCGCAGCGCGGCGACACGGCCGCGGCCGGCACCCGGACCCGTCGCAATCTCCAGGTGCTCTATCCCGTGGACGGTGGCGAGTCGCCGGTCGAAGTGGAACTCGATCATCTGACGGGTTACGTCTGGAGTCGACCGGCGCGCGTCGGCAACGGCGCCTACAACCAGACGCAGTTCGACATTCTGGGCGGGGTCGTGGACTGCATTTATGAGCACACGCGATCGCGCGACGCCCTGAGTGAGCGTTCGTGGCGCATCGTCGTGCAGGCCGTGGAAACCGCGATGCAGTGCTGGCGCGAACCGGACCGCGGTATCTGGGAGGTACGCGGTGATCCGCAGCACTTCACCTATTCGAAAGTGATGTGCTGGGTGGCGCTCGAGCGCGGAGCCCGACTCGCGTCGCTGCGCGGCGAGAAGGTCCGCGCCGAAAAGTGGTTGAACGAGGCGCAAGTAATTCACGACGACATCTGCGCCAACGCGGTGGGGCAACGCGGATGCTTCACCCAGTACTACGGCAGCGACGAGCTCGACGCCTCGCTCCTCGTCTTGCCCATGCTCGGCTTCTTGCCGGCGAACGACGAACGGATACGCGCGACGGTCTTCGCCATTGCCGACGACCTCACCGACGGGCCCTTCGTCTTTCGCTACCGACCGGAGAAGACCGACGACGGCTTCGACGGTGAGGGCGAAGGCAGTTTCACGGTCTGTTCCTTCTGGCTCGTCTCGGCGCTGGTCGCGATTGGCGAACTCGACAGCGCCCGCACGCACTGCGAGAAGCTGATTGGAGCGGCCAGCACGCTCGGTCTCTACGCCGAAGAACTCGACCCCACGACCGAACGTCATCTCGGCAACTTCCCCCAGGCGCTGACGCACTTAGCGCTCATCAACGCCATCATGAGCGTGGTGAGCGTCGAAGCGCGCGAGGGCGAGGCTTCGAAGGGTAACGCCCATTCACTGAGTTGGTGGAACGCCGGCAAGATCAACAACGCCAACACCATCGCCGCGAGCGAGATTTGGGCCGAGAGCACTGGATCGGTCGAGGTGATCAAGAAGGATAATCCGGCTCCTTAGGCCAAATTTAATCCCTTCCCAAAAATTCTTCGTTTCGACACGGTAACTTTCCATACACTGAGCGCAGTTGGTAGAACCAAAATGAATCGCCGCAAGTACAGCGATACGCGACCAGGGCACGTGTATCGCCAGAGGTTCGAGCCCGTGCGAGAAAGAGAGGTTCAACCTAGGCTCCGACCAGGTACCGCCCATGACCGAACACTCCTTCACCCAAATCGGATCAGTAGAGCCGAACATCCCCGAGGACCCCTTCGACGATCCCTCGTATGAACCGGCTGACTTCGTCGTCGTCGCCAATCGACTGCCCCTGGCTCACGCGGGCGCACCGGGCGATGACGGGTGGCTCCCCAGTCCGGGCGGACTGGTCTCGGCCCTGACCTCGGTGCTGCAGAGCCGCCAGGGACTCTGGATTGGCTGGCCCGGAACCTCGGCCGATGAGGAGCCGCCCTCCACCTACGAGGGCATCCGGCTGAAGACGATCTCAATCAGCGCCGAGGAGTACGAGGAGTTCTACCTCGGCTTCTCCAACGCCACGATCTGGCCGCTTTATCACGACGCGATTCGCTCGCCGTCGTTCCACCGCACGTGGTGGCACACCTACCGCGAAGTCAATATGCGCTTCGCGACCGTCGTCGCCGAGAACGTCGCCCCGGGGGGCACGGTGTGGGTCCACGACTATCAACTGCAACTGGTCCCCCAGATGCTGCGTCAACTTCGCCCGGATGTCCACATCGGATTCTTCCTGCACATCCCGTTTCCCCCGAGCGAACTGTTCATGCAGTTGCCGTGGCGCCGAGAGATTCTGGCCGGACTCCTCGGGGCCGACCTCTTGGGATTCCAACTGCACTCCTCGGCCTCCAACTTCTCTCGTCTGGCCCGCCGATTGACCTCGGCGACCGGCACGGACTCGGGACTGGACTTCGAAGGTCGCGCCATCCGCGTCGGTTCCTTCCCGATCTCGGTCGACTGCGTCCAGATCGTGGAACTCGCGGCCGACCCCAAGGTTCGCGCCCGGGCGCGCGAGATTCGCCAGGGCCTGGGCGATCCCGAGTTTTTGTTACTGGGCGTCGACCGACTCGACTACACCAAGGGAATACAGCAGCGCATCAAGGCGGTGGCCGAGATGCTCGACGACGGCCTCCTGAGTGCCGAACGCCAAGTGATGATCCAAATCGCGGTGCCCAGTCGCGAATCTGACGCCCACTACGAACAAGAACGCCAGGGCCTGGAGCGCGCCGTGAGTGAGGTCAATGGCGAGCACGGCCTGGTGGGACACCCCGCGATTCACTACCTTCACAAAAATTTGCCCTTCGACGAACTGATCGCGCTCTACCTGGCCGCGGACATCATGATGGTCACGCCGTTCAAGGACGGCATGAACCTCGTCGCCAAGGAGTACGTGATGTGCCGAGGCGACCTGACGGGCAAGCTGATCCTGAGTGAGTTCGCCGGAGCGGCCACCGAGCTACGTGGCGCCTACATGGTGAACCCGCACGACACCGACGGCATCAAGGAAGCCATCCTCCTGGCCATGAACGCCGGTCCCAAAGAGACCCGCGACCGAATGACGCGCATGCGCCGCATGATCTTTCGCCGCAACGTTTACGACTGGGCCAAGGCCTTCCTCGCCGCGTTGGCGCTCACCGCGCAGTAGTCCCGTTTCGCCCGACGGGTGGTTCGTCGACTCGCGAAAGTACTTTTAGAGCTCGTCGATCAAGTCGGCGACCGAGTCCACTATTCGTGACGGCTGGAAGGGATACCGACTCACTTCTTCGGCGCGCGCGACCCCCGAGAGGACGAGAATCGTACCGAGTCCCGCCTCGGCTCCGGCCTGAATGTCGGTATCCATGCGATCGCCGATCATGATGGTCGACTTCGAGTGAGCGTCCAGGATGTTGAGGCCCTCGCGGATCATGACCGGGTTGGGCTTGCCGACGAAGTACGGCGCGACGCCGGTCGCGCTCTCGATCATCGCCGCGAGCGCCCCGCAACCGGGCAGTGAACCGTGAGGTGACTGACCGGTCGGTTCGGGATTGGTCGCCACGAAGTGCGCACCCTTCTCGATGAGCCGAATCGCCGTCGTCATCTCTTCGAAGGAGTAGTCCTGGGTCTCGCCCAGCACGACGTAGTCCGGCGCGCGCTCGTCCGGTCGGTACCCGACGTCGTGAATCGCCTCGTGCAGACTCGCCTGACCGATGACGTAGGCCGTCCCGAACGGTCGCTGGGTGTGCACGAAGTGCGCCGTCGCCAAGGACGAGGTCCACAAGTGGCTCTCTTCGACGTTCAGTCCCATCTCCGAGAGCTCGAGGCGTATCTCACGGGGCGTGAAGAGCGAGTTGTTAGTCAGGATCAGATACGGCCGACCGGTGGAGCGCAAGCGGTCCAAGAACTTGTCGGCTCCCGGGATCATGGCGCCGTCTCGGATCAGTACGCCGTCCATGTCGCAGAGCCAACTTTCGGCCCGAGAGATTAAGTCCATCTATCCAGTATGGACGATTGGAATGTAGACCTTGCACGCGCGCATGCCCAAATCGCCCCCAATTCATGAAGTTCGCACCTGAAGGTCACGTGCGCGACGACGAACTCGTGAATGTTGACGTTCCGTCCATGATCGAGTGCGAACCGGCCCCGTCACGGGGTGCTTGAATACTCGACGACTATCTGCGTAGGATGCGTCCAGCAGTGTGGCGGACACATCGAGGAGTAGTCGTCTCAATCTGAGATGTGGCCATTCAATAAGGGAGAGATTGATGCACGCACGTACCACTATCGGGAGACTGCAACGATCGACGTCGTGGCGAACGAGGTGCGCCGCCGGCGCGTCACTCGTCGTGGTCCTCTCACTCGCCACACTGGTGTCGAGTGCGACGCCGTCCTTTGCGAGTACCCATATGAAGTTCGCCAATAGTTCCAATTACTGCAAGTTGCTGACGGCCTACGACAAGAAGCAGACCGCCGCAAACAAGGCCCTCGAGACGCCGGGCGCCGCGAAGGCCGCGATGGAATTGGCGTTCAAGAATCTGAAGCCCGAGGAGGCCCTCGTTCTGGGCGTCGCCCCTTCGTCACTGCAGAGCAGCTATAAGTTGGTCTTCAAAGACGTCAACCTCCTTTACGCGGACCTGTCGAAGGCCAACTTCAACTTCCTGAAGCTCACCAAGGCTCAGATCGCCAGTTTCGAGGCGCTGGCCAAGACGATGAGTGGCGCGTCGAACAAGATCACGGCCTACAACAAGAACGTCTGCGGCGTCAAGGGCTAGCTGCCTCCAACCAGTTGTTGACGTGACGACGCAGAATCGCGAGCGTCGACGTCGCGTTGGCTTGGCGTCGTTAGTTTCCAAGGCACTCCGGCAAGAGTGCGAACGCTTCGTCGAGGCTGAGTAACGCGGCGTCACGCAACGTCGCCTCCGGCACCCAGTGCGGATACTCGACTTCAAAGGAGCGATGGGCGCCGCTCGCCGTGTGCTCGCTATGAATCACCGAGAGACTTGAAACACCCAAGAGGTCGCTCGCACGCGCGATGCTCGGCCAAACGCGACGGTGCAACAACGTCACCTTGTGGTTGATGAGCCGCGTCGACACGATGTCGGGCGAATCGTCGAGAATGTTCAGAATCGCGTATATCTCTTTTCCGGCCGGGTGGCCCCACCAGCTGCCCGGTATTGGTTCACCGGCGATGTACTGCGCCACGTTGGGCACCGGACCGCGGGCCGATTGCAGCACCACCCCGTGTTCGCGTATCCACTCCAGTGTCGAATCAGCTTGTTCGCGCCACTGTGCACTCACGTCGGTCACTTAGTCGGCCGGTCGCCATCTCGGGTGACCGAGCACGTAGCGCACGCGTTCGCGCGTCGTCTTCCCCGCCAACATCGAGAGACTGGCCTTCGAGTCCTGAGCTTCGAAGCCAATCGGAACTAGGGGGTCAACGGGCAGGTGCGTACCCGACAGTGTCGAGGTCGGCGTCGGCGACATCGCCCGCGCCCTTTTCTCCCGATTCTTGAGCGCGAGGTATTCGGCCGCGATGGCCAGTGCGGAGATGGGGAACGGCAGTTGGTCGATCAAATCGACTGTTCTTCCTTTGGGGGCCATTGGTTTCAAGATAGTCGTGGGTCAATTGCGTCGGAGGGCGATACACCTCCTTCGTTGAGTAGGAAATTCGCTCTCCGTTGCCACAACTGTCCGCTCCTCGCATGCAAATGGTGCTCATGGATCACCAATGAAGAACCGTCGCATTCGACCGTCGTTCACTTCCGACCGCATCGATCATGAACTCACTCTGAACGGTCCAGTGTTGAATGTATACTTTTAGAATACATTCTCTGTGGTAATTGGGCCTCTGTTGAGAGGACGTGGGCCCTGAATTGGCGTTACTCACATATTTTAATTCGAACGGTTCTTCCGAGAAATCAATGCAAGGGGGGTTGGACCATGGCCATTGCGATAGGAGACGGCCTCCAACGCAACCTCGCTGCGGCGCCTCTCGTGGCCACCACTCCACTCCCGTCGAACACCGTGATGGACGCCGGATCGCCGGGCGAAGCGAGCATCAAATCCTTCAGTACCGAGGCGACCACCAGGCGGATGTGGGTCGGATACGCCGCACTGAGTCTGCTCCTCGTCGCCTATCTCATTTCGCTCCTCGTTCGATCGCCGAATCAGCAGTGGACGTGGCTCGATGGTTGGATGGTCTGTGGCATCGAGGTGGTCGCGTCACTGATGTGCATCACTCGGGGTCTCAACAAGAACCCCGGACGGGCCGCGCCATTAGCCCTGGGATTCGCGTTGCTCTCGTGGAGCCTCGGCGACCTTCTATTGACGTTCGGGTCGTTGGGTGGAAAGACTCCACCAACGCCGTCGTGGGCCGACCTCTTCTATTTAGGTTTCTACCCCCTCGCTTATATCGCGGCGGTGCAGTTACTGCGAAAGGCGATGGGAGGACTCTCTCGTCCGAACTGGCTGGACGGCCTGGTGGCCGGGCTCGGCGCGTCGGCCGTGTGCGCCGCGTTCGCCTTTCATGACATCGTGCACGCCGCCGGCGGCAGTGCGCTGTCGGCCGCGACGAACCTCGCCTACCCGGTCGGTGACCTCTTATTGCTGTCGCTGGTCATTGGTGGGACGGTTCTTCTCTCGGGACGAGGCACCACGCCCTGGTTCTTGTTGGCCGCGGGTATCTCACTCAACGTCTTTGGCGATACCTTCAACCTTTTCCAGAACGGCATCCTCGATTCGCGGGTGGGCACCGACGTCAACGCGATCGCCTGGCCGGTATCAATTGTGCTGATGTCCATGTCGGTCTGGCTCAAGCCCCGCTCACTGGACCCGATGCGCGTACAGCGAACGGCGGGGTTCCTGCTGCCGAGCGTGGCCGCCGTGGCCGGACTCTCGATCTTGGTCGCCGGCACCGTCCACACGGTCACCCGTGTCGCCCTCGGCCTCGCGACAGCCACGCTGTTAGTCGTCGGCGCGCGTCTCTCACTTTCGGCGCGCGATCTCCGACTGGTGACCGAAGAGCGCCATCGTCAGGCCCAAACGGACGAGCTCACGGGACTCGGCAATCGCCGCCACCTCCTGCACGTCATCGATACGTACTTCACGGACTTCAATGACCCGTGGACGGCAGAGCGCACGTTGGCGTTTCTCTACATTGACCTCAACCACTTCAAGGAGATCAACGACTCTTTCGGCCACCCGGCGGGTGACGAACTGCTTCGTCAACTTGGGCCCCGACTGATGAAGGCCGTGCCCACGAGCGGATCCGTTTTTCGACTGGGCGGTGACGAACTGGCCGTCCTCTTAGTCGACGTCAACGCCGACGAAGCGACGAAGGTGGCGCAGCGGATCATTGCCGAAGTCGTTGAGCCCTTCTTCTTGCACAAGATGAGCGCGAGTGTGGGCGCGAGTATCGGCATCGCCCTCGCTCCCCAGGACGCCACGGAAGGAACCGGCTTGATGTGGTGCGCCGATACCGCGATGTACCGGGCCAAGTTGGGCAACATCCCCCACGTCTTTTACGATCAGGGCATCGACGGGGGCGAGCAACTGCTCAATCTGGTTGAAGAGCTCCGCGACGCCGTCGAAGAGGGCAAGTTCGTCCTCCACTACCAACCCCAGTTGGACTTGCGCACCGGTGAGATCCGCGCCGTGGAGGCGTTGATCCGCTGGCCGCACCCGCGCCTCGGTTTGGTCCCCCCACTCAAATTCATCCCCCTCGCCGAGGACGCGGGTCTCATGCAGGCACTCACCACCTGGGTGCTGGGCGAAGCCATGGCGCAGTGCGCCGCCTGGCGCTCGACCGGCCGCATGCTCGCCGTATCGGTCAACGTTACGACGACGAACTTGTTGCAAGAGGGCTTCACCGACCTCGTGGTCGACCTGCTCAAGCAGAATGGACTTCCCGGCGCGGCCCTGGTCATCGAAATTACCGAGACGAGCATCATCACCGACTTCGCGCGCTCCAAGGCCGTCATCGAAGAACTGCGCGACCTCGACATCATCGTCTCGATCGATGACTTCGGCGCCGGCTTCACCTCACTCGCCTACCTCAGCAGCCTCGCGGTCGGTGAACTCAAGCTCGACCGCACCTTCATCTCCGGTCTCGGTGGAGACGGCAAGGAGCGCGACCTCGAACTCGTTCGCGCCACGATTCAGCTGGGCCACGACATGCGCCTTCGCGTGGTGGCCGAAGGCATCGAGGACGTAGCCACATTGGACCTCTTGAGCGAGTTGGGCTGCGACCTCGCGCAGGGTTACTACATCAGTCGTCCGATGCCCGCGAACAAATTGGCCTTCATGGCCAACGACTCGATCATGCAGCCGGTCGGGGCGCCGTCGTAGCGCTAGTAGACCCGGCCGTATTCGCGGGCGAGAGCGCGTCACCGGCTCGCACGATGACGTCTCTCCCCCGAGACTTCGCCACGTAGACGGCTTGGTCGGGGGCGCGAATCTGCGGGTGTATGTCCTGTTCACGACGGTCAACGCCTGAGCGCTGTTTTCGATCGACGGCTAATCGGTTGGGGACTCGCTCCACCACCTCAATGGTTTTCTCACGAACGTTAGAATCCCAGTTATGCAGACCCTCCCAAGGAAGCGAAGGACCGGCAGGTGGTTGGGCATGTTCATCGCGGCCGCAACCTGCGCCACAATGCTTCCAACCCAGCTGGCGGGCGGCGTGAGCACCGGAGGTGTCCTTGAATTTGATGCGCCTTCCGGATTGGCTTTTGGCGGTGGTCACCTGTGGGTAACCAACCAAGCGGGTAACTCGGTTTCTGAAATCAATCCGTCGAATGGATCGTGGATTGCCACCTTCAATTCCAAGAGCTACGGATTCCGGCGACCAACCGCGATCACCCGCTTTGGACCGTATCTATTCGTAGCTAACGCAGGCGGATCGGTCAGCGAGCTGCGAGCGAGCAATGGTGCCTTCATTCGAACAATCTCCGGTTCGCGCTACCGCTTCGCCAACCCGGTGGCAATCGAAACGGCCGGGACTTTAATCCTCGTGCTCAATGCCGGGCGGCCCAACGCCGCCGGGACCAGCGTGGGATCAATCACCGAGATTCGTGCTAGCTCTGGTTCTCTGGTACGCACGGTGTCAGGCTCTTCATTCGCCTTCGCGGATCCGATGGCCTTCGCCGTATCCGGTGCCGACGTCTTCGTCGCCGACAAAGGCAACTTCTCGGTGACCGAAGTTCGCATCACTACTGGCGGATTGGTGCGGGTTGTCGCGGGACAGGGGTTGAATGCTCCCGACGGGATCGCCATCGCGAACGGCATCGCCTGGGTGGCCGATAGTGGCGACAATGCGGTGACCGAGATCGCCGCGGCCACGGGCACCGTGATATCGACCGTGACGGACTCGGACGGTAGTTACGGTTTCGGGTCCCCATCGATGGTGATCGCCACGGGCGGCTATGTCTTCGTGGCCAGTCCCTTCGGGAGCAGTCCCATGGTGACCAAAGTGTCGGCCACCAGCAGCCAACCCAGCTGGTACATGTGCAACACCAACGGTCCGTACTACTTCAGCCTGCTCTCCGCCTTCGCGCTTTCCGGTAGCGACCTATGGGTGGCCAGTCGTTCCGGCGCCAACAGCGCGACACCGGGTGCACGATCGGGATCGCTCACCGAACTGTCGACCGGCGACGGCTCACTGATTGCCACCGTGCCGATTCCAACGACCGTTTCGACGACTACGTCAACCGTCGCCACCACAACGACATTGCCCTAGATACTGAAGTGGGCGCTGAGGGACTCGAACCCCCGACCTGCTGAGTGTAAATCAGCTGCTCTAACCAACTGAGCTAAGCGCCCGAGAGCAAAATCCTAGATGGTCCCCACCCCAAGCATGAACGTAAGCAGCTCTCGGGAGCCGGCAAAAACAGGATGTCGGATCACGTCATCAGTAGTTACGAGTTCTTCGCCTTGGTAGTCGGCGTCGAACGCTCCGGCTTCTCGAGTGATCAGTAGTCCCGCCAGGTAGTCCCACACATTCAGTCCTGAATGTTGGGCAACGCCGTACACGTCGAGCGATCCATCGGCGACGAGACATATCTCCAGACTCGCTGCGCCGAGCGATCGATTTTGCGACCACCCGAGATTGTGGGAGGGGTAGCCCGAGGATCCCACGATGGCGTACGCGATTTCCACTTGGCCGCTCGGGGCGATTGTTGCTCCGTCGCGACGCGCGCCACTCCCCTTCTCCGCTTCGTAGATGGTGCCCGTCGCCTGATTCATCACCAGCGCCGCGACGAGTTCGCTGTTGCGCAGTACGGCCAGGCTCGACGAGTAGAAGGGAATGCCCCGATCGCAGTTGGTCGATCCGTCAATTGGATCGATGACCACGGTGAACTCGCCGTCGCCCGTGACGCCGGACTCTTCACTCATTACTCGAAAGCCAGCGCCACCGAGAACGCGCAGCGCGACGTCGTCGGCGGCGACGTCGAGGTGATACTGCGTCGCTCGGTCCCCGGAAAGTCCTCGTCCGCGGTGCGCCAATACGGCCTCGCCGATTTCTTGCGCGCACGCGCGCAGTGGGGTCAACAGCGAGTCATTCACGCTGCCACGGTACTTGGCGTGGGGGCTACGCTGATGGTCAATGGCCGCAATTGACGTCGCTGGTTTCGTCGCTGACCTTAAGGACCATGCGGTGACGCACGGATTCCACGTCCATGATGAGCGTCACTTTGTCGAGAC
>Ga0182024_10007179_pt1 | contig 24108 bp, 24 predicted proteins | sample P32metaG_FD_120480 | JGI IMG/M metagenome (GOLD analysis project Ga0182024, IMG submission 120480) | Permafrost microbial communities from Stordalen Mire, Sweden - P3-2 metaG (Illumina Assembly) | ecosystem: Environmental > Terrestrial > Soil > Wetlands > Permafrost | place: Sweden: Stordalen...
CCTGCAGACCGGCGACTTCAATGGCGACGGCAAGAGCGACATCCTGTGGACCGACGGCAGCGGCAACCTGGCGATCTGGTTCATGAACAGCGCGACGATCAGCTCGAGCTCCGGGATCGGCAACACCGGCGGCTGGACCGTCCAGACCATGAACTCCGAGTAAGGCCTCGATCGGGGCGGCGCCTGCCGCGCGCCGCCCACCGCCTCGGCTCGGCGCGGGACAACGCGAGCCCGGAATATCGCGAGCCTGCAAGAGTTTGAACGGTCCGCCGCCGGGACCCGGGGGCGGCGCCTGCTCTGGATTGTTATGCGGATTGCAAGTTAAATGGAGGCCGGGGGCGGGGGAGCCCAGGAGCCAGGCCTGTGAAGCTTTTCGGTCTGTGGATCGCCGTCGTTTTCGCCGTCGTTGCCGCGGGGGCCGCCAACGCCGCCCCGCGCGAACCGGAGTTCGGGCTTCCCATTCCCGTGCCCTACGCGAAGGCCGCGCAGGTCATACACTTGGCCAAGCTCGGCGACGTCAAGGCCCAGGCCCAGCTCGGCTGGATGTACTCGACCGGGCGCGGCGTGCCGCAGAGCTACTACCAGGCCGCGAAGTGGTACCACCTCGCCGCCGCCCAGGGCCATGGCTGGGCCCAATACGAGCTGGGCGTGCTGTACAACAAGGGCGAGGGCGTGCCGCGCGATTACGTGCTGGCCCATATGTGGCTCGACCTGTCCGCCTCCCAGGCCACCGGCAATGACCGCGACTACAAGGTCAGGATGCGCGATGCCGTGCGGCAGAAAATGACGGAGGGGCAGGTCGCACTGGCCCAGCAGCTCGCTCGCGACTGGTACAAAGGACGATGAGAGCCGAGGAAAGCCGCAAAGCGCATCGTCATGGCCGCACTTGTTCCGGCCATCAACGTCTTTGACGCGGCCAGGTTGTTAAGACGTGGATGCCCGCGACAAGCGCGGGCATGACGAGAAGGCTAGGGGCACGGCTTCGATTCCAGGACGAGATACTGATTTCCGGCGCTGACGCTCATGACCAGCGGCATGTCGCCCGCCGTGCAGTGGAACTGCACTGCCATCTTCACATTCTTTTCGGAACCGAAGCTCAGCCCAAGGGCCTGCGTGACATCCGGGCGCTCGCCGCTCGTCTTGCTCGATGCGGCCAGCGATCCTCCGGCGAATACCAGCACGTTCAGCGGTGTTGCATCGCCTTGCGGATCGGCGAACCAACCTGAAATGACAGCGTCGCCGCCGGCAACCCGGGTGACGGAATCGAGCGCGCCCCGCATCGTGGTGGAGGGACGCAGCCCGACTTGCTGCGCCGCCGCCGTCAAGTCGGCGCGGTTCGCGACGTGTCGCCCGGCAAATTGCTCCGGTATAGGACGGCTGTCGGCGGCGGCCGGCGGCTTGGCGGGATTTTGGCTGGGCTCGGTCAGCCACAGTGTCGCGAAGAAACTGCCAAAGAACGCAGCGGCCAGAATGGCGATGAAGACCGCTCGCGGCACAGGCGTCCTCCGAGGCCGCAAAGTCTGCCGGCCGAGCTCAGTCGATAGCCCTTGCGGGCGGTAAATATATGATATGACACTTTAAATCTGTAATGTGGTTTAGGGAAGGGGGCGACCATGTTGAACACAGGGTGCGTGGATAAGATCGACATGAGCCGCGCTCGTCGCCGTTAGGCAAGGACGGCCACGCGCCGCGCGTACCGTCATGTCGGAAGATCCCTCGCGTCGAACGCTGGCGAACGGCCTCGAAGGTCGGCCGACGCCGCCCAGTTCCGTCGCCATTCTGCTTTGCACGCTCAACGGCGCGCGGTTCCTGCCGTTGCAGCTTGCTTCATTCGAAGCCCAGGATTTCGCCGACTGGCGCCTTGTCGTCTCCGATGACGGATCGCACGACGGCACGGCGGCGCTGCTGGCCGACTTCCAGAGCAAGCACGGGCCGTCGAAGGTGAAACTGCGCCAAGGTCCCCGCCGCGGCTTCGTCGCCAACTTCCTGTCGCTGATCTGCGATCCGGCGGTTGCGAGCGATTACTACGCCCTGTCGGATCAGGACGACATCTGGGATGCCGGCAAATTATCGCGGGCGCGATCGTTCCTGATGAACGCGCCGGCCGCTACGCCGACGATCTACTGCGCGCGCACGCGCCTGATCGACGACGAGGGCGTCGAGTTCGGGCGCTCGAAGCTGTTCCGCAGGCCGCCGCATTTCCGCAATGCGCTGGTCCAGAGCATCGCCGGCGGCAACACCATGGTGTTCAACGAGGCGGTGCGGCAGGTTCTCCTGCGGGCCGGAGCGGATCTGGAACTGGCGGCGCATGATTGGTGGATCTACCTGGCGACGACCGCGGTCGGCGGCACCGTCTTTTATGATGCTCGCCCGACCGTGAGCTACCGCGTGCATTCCCGCAACCTGATCGGCTCGAATCTCACGCTCGCGGGCCGCACACTGCGCATCCAGATGCTCTGGAACAACCGCTTCAAGCAGTGGAACGATTTGAACGTCCGGGCGCTCGAGCGGATCGAACCCGCCATGACCGAAGCCAGCAAAAAGACCTTCGCGCTGTTCCGCCGGTCGAGGACAGCAAGCTTGCTGCCGCGCGTGTGGGGGCTGCTGCGCAGCCGGATTTATCGGCAGACCCTGTCGGGCAATATCGGCCTGCTGCTTGGGATCGTGCTCAAGAAGATATGACGCGAAGATATGACGTGTTGGCGAGGCGCGAAGCGACGCCGCGAGGGTGTCTTACTGCGCCGCCGCCGTGAAGCGGCGATCGATATAGGCGGCGGCCGGCCCCCGCGCCTTGAGATCGCCGGATGCGACGAGCGTATCGACGACACGGCCGATGGCGGCGTCGGAGATCGAGCCGTCCGCCACGAACGCCTTGACCTTCATGCACACGTCCCAGGTCTTCAGCGCATCGTCGAGGCCCGAGCGCGATTCCTGCGCCAGAAATTGCGACACTTCCGTCCTGTTGGCCGGATCGGACAGATAGCGCACCGCCTTGTCGTGGGCGCGGATGAAGCCGACCAGCTTGTCGCCATTGTTGCGCGCCCAGGCTTCGTTGACGTGCCAGATCATCATCGGGAATTCGCCGAGATAGGGGGCGACCGGCCCGAGGTCGACGAAACCCTGCTCGATCGCCTTAAAACTTTGCGGCGGCGCCAGCGGGGTCGCCTCGATGCCGCCGGCCGCGAGCGCGGCGAATCGCGCCGAGGTGGCGCCCGAGTAGAGGAGCTCCACGTCCTTGTCGGGATCGAGGCCGTTGGCTCTCGCCATCGCGATCCACCAGATATTGGTGATGTCGCCCGGGCCGCCGGTCATGACGCGCTTGCCTTTGAGGTCCTTGACCGACCCGATGCTCTTGCCCGCGATCAGGCTGTGGGTGCCGACCGCGAGGCTATTGAGAAAGATCCGCACCTGTGCGCCGCCGCCGATCGCGCGCACGGTGTCGACCGCAGATGAACTGCCGATCGGCGCGCTGCCGGCGGCGACCTGCTGCAGGCTGCGGGCGCTGGCGCCGGTCGTGAAGACGTCGAGCGCAAGCCCTTGCTCGGCAAAAAATCCTTTTTTGTCGGCGACGATCGCGGGCCAGATGGTCACGTTGACGCCGATCACCGCGACCGGCAGGCTCGTCAATGCGGTCTGCGCCGACGCGCCTGTCGGGCCGAGCAATTTGATGGCGATGGCGGCCGCGGCGATCAGCGCGGCGGCGCGCCTGCCTGCGGGCAACGTCGCGGGCTTGCAAGCGCTCATGATTGGAACCTGGCGGGATTGGTCGTTCGACTTAGCGGAACTCTGCAACTCTGTCCACGGCCAGAAGTTCCACCGAGAATCCCAAATATCGCCGCCGCGGCGCGGTTGACTAGCTCGGCATTTCTCTTAATTGTTCTTGGTTGAATAAGAGTTCTTGGTTGAACGGAATTTCGCGCGTGATTTATGTAAAATATGGCTGACCGGATCGCACAATCTTCTGTGGCATCGAGGCGGGAGGCGGTGCATGGCCGATGAAATCCGTTTACACGACGCCGACCCATTGGAACCTCGATACCTCGGCATCGTGGCGCGCGCCGGCGAGCCGCTCATCCAAGGCGACGACTTCTTCCGCGAGCTGGTGAATGCGTTGCCCGCCGCGATCTACACGACCGACCCCGCCGGCCGCATCACCTACTTCAACGAGGCCGCCGCTGCGCTGTGGGGCTGTCGCCCCGATCTCGGCAAGAGCGAGTGGTGCGGCTCCTGGAAGCTCTACACGCCGGACGGCCAGTCGCTGCCGCATGACCAATGCCCAATGGCGATCGCGGTCAGGGAACGGCGCGCGATCCGCGGCGTGGTGGCGGTGGCCGAACGCCCCGACGGCAGCCGCGTGACCTTCCTGCCATTCCCGCTGCCGATCTACAATGCGTCGGGCGCCTTCGTCGGCGCCGTGAACATGCTGGTCGACATCACCGAGCGCCGCGACGCCGAGGTGGCCGCCCAGCGCCTTGCCGCCATCGTCGAGTCTTCCGACGACGCAATCGCCAGCAAGGACCTCGACGGCATCGTCACCAGCTGGAACAAGGCCGCCGAGCAGATTTTCGGTTATCTGGCCGAGGAGATCATCGGCAAGTCGATCAAGACCATCATTCCGCTGGAACTGCACGGCGAGGAAGACAACGTGCTGGAGCGCGTGCGCGCCGGCCATCGCATCGAGCATTATGAAACGATCCGGCAGCGGAAGCACGGCGGCTTGATCGAGGTCTCGCTCACCGTCTCGCCGATCAGGAACGCCCAGGGCCGCATCGTCGGCGCCTCCAAGATCGCCCGCGACATCACCGAGCGCAAGCGCAGCGAGGCGCAGATCGCGATGCTGGCCCGTGAAGCCGAGCACCGCGCCAAGAATATCCTGGCGACCGTACAGGCGACCGTGCATCTCACGAACGCCGATTCGGCGGAGGGCCTCAAGCAGAACATCGTCGGGCGCATCCAGGCGCTCGCCAACGTGCACACGCTGTTCGCGGAATCGCGCTGGAGCGGCGCGGAGCTGCGCACCCTGGTCGCTCAGGAGCTGTCGCCCTACTGCCAGAAGGGCGAGGCGCTGGCGCGGATCAGCGGGCCCGATTTGTGGCTTGACCCGGGCACCGCGCAGACCATGGCCGTCGCCGTGCACGAGCTGACGACGAATGCGGCGAAGTACGGGGCGCTGTCGGTGCCGGAGGGTCACGTCGACATCGAATGGTCGCATGACCGGGACGGGCTGCTCAGGTTGCAATGGATCGAGCGGGGCGGCCCGCCGGTCACACCGCCGACGCACCGCGGTTTCGGCACGCGGGTGATGGAAAGCGTGGTTCGCGGCCAGCTCATGGGCGAGGCTCACTTCGACTGGCGTCCCGAGGGCCTTGCTTGCGAGATCACGATCAATACCGGCGGCACCGCGCCGCGCCTGCTCAATCAGAATCTGTAAGCGGCGACCGGCTCGCGGGCTGGCGGCAACGGCCGCCGCTTTGCTCTACAATGAGCCATGATCCGCGCCGCCATCGTCGGGCTCGGCCGCTGGGGCCGTTCGCTGGTCGCCGCGGTTGACGGCAGCAGCGACGACATCCGCTTCGTCGCCGCCGCGACCCGCACCCGCGCGAGCGCCGAGGATTTCTGCCGCGACCGCCGCCTCACGCTGCGCGACAGCTACGAAGCGATCCTGCGCGACCCGGAAATCGACGCCGTCGTGCTCGCCACGCCGCACAGCCAGCACCGCGCCCAGGCGGTAGCGGCCGCCGCCGCGGGCAAGCACGTCTTTGTCGAGAAACCGATCACGCTCGATCTGGCGAGCGCGCGCCTCGTGGTCGAGGCGGCGCGGCAGGCCGGTGTGGTGCTCGCCGTCGGGTTCAACCGGCGCTTCCATCCGAGCATCGCCGCGATCCGCCGCGAGGTTGCGGGCGGCCGCCTCGGCAAGCTCGTCGCCATGGTGGCGCAGCACACCACCTCGACCGCGCAGTTCATCGACCCGGACAACTGGCGCGTGGCGTCCGAGGAGGCGCCGGGCGGCGCCTTCACCGCCGTCGGCGTGCACGCGCTCGACCACATGATCGAATTCGCCGGCCGCGTGCGCGACGTGCGCTGCGTCACCGCGCGCAACTATCCGGGCCCGTCCGACGACACCACGACGGTGATGCTGCGGTTTGCGAGCGGGGTCACCGGCCTCATCTTCTGCTCGGTCGCCACCGCCACAAATTTCGAGTTCACCGTCTACGGCACCGGCGGCCTCGCCGAGATCTCCCGCCCGGATCTGTCGCATTTCCGCTTCGCGCCGGCCTCGACCGCCGCGCCCACCGGGCCGGTCACGGCGCCGCCCGACGAGATCGCGGAATATTCCGGCTTCAACGCGCTCAACGCCGAGTTGATCGCTTTCGCCCGCGCGATCCGCGACCGCAAGCCCTATCCGGTGCCGATCGAGGACGTGCTGCACGGCATGGCGGTGTTCGACGCGGTGGTGAGATCGGCCAGGACCGCGGCTGTCGTCGGCATCGAGCCTTGACTGCCAGGACATCGCCTCCTCGCTCCGCAGTTCGAGGCCGGACGCGAGTTCGCGCCGAAGTGGTCGAGGCGACCGGCGGCACGCAACGGCCCGAATCCCCGGCATTGAACCTGGTCATGGATTCGACCGACTCATGCTTGATCCCAGGCCGCGTCGGGAGGCAGATCCATGCGTTGGCACTTGTCGTTCATTGCGGCCGCTTTGGCCGCGCTCGCCCTCGCCACGGCGGCGCGGCCCGCACTCGCCGACGATCGAAGCCTGTGCGGCAACGCCGGCTCCGACCCCGACGAGCGCATCGCCGCCTGCAGCCGCGAGGCCGCGTCGGGCCGCTGGCAGGGCCACGACCGCGCCGTCATGGTCTTCAACCGCGCCGTTGCGAAGCTCGTCAAGGGCGACCGCAACGCCGCCATTGCGGATTACGACGAGGTGATCCGGCTCGACCCGGCCTATGTCGAGGCTTTTGTTCGCCGCGGCGACGTCCGCAAAAGCCAGGGCGATCTCGACGGCGCCATCGCCGACTACAATCAGGCGATCGGCATCAATCCGAATTATGTCAACGCCTATATCAACCGCGGCATCGCGCTCAATGACAAGCACGATCTCGACGGCGCGCTCGCCGACGATGAGCGGGCGATCCGGCTCGATCCTCATTCCGTCATCGCCTACATCAATCGCGGCGTGGTGAAAAAGAACAAAGGCGATTTCGACGGCGCCATCGCCGACTACAACGAGGCGATCCGCCTCGGTCCGAAGAATACTATTGCCTACGGCGATCGCGCCTTCGCGCGCAAGGAAAAGGGCGATCTCGACGGCGCCATCGCCGACTACGATACGGTGATCCAACTCGACCCCAAAAGCGCGCCAACCTACTTCTATCGGGGTGTGGTGCGGCACGGCAAGGGCAACAATGACGGCGCCATCGCCGATTACGATGCGGCGATCAAGCTCGATCAGCGCTATGTGGCGGCCTACGTCGAGCGCGGCATTGCGCGGCAAGGCAAACATGATCTTGACGGCGCCATCGCCGATTACAGTCAGGCCATCAAGGTCAATCCGAAGTTTGCCATCGGCTTCGGCGATCGGGGCAACGCGCGATTTCTGAAAGGCGACCTCGACGGCGCCATCGCCGACTACAGCCAGGCGATCCTGCTAGATCCGGCCTACACGGCCGCCTATACCAACCGCGGACTGAGCTACGAGAAAAAACAAGACGCCGAACGCGCCCGCGCCGACTTCAATGCGGCGCTCAAGGCTCCGGAAAAATACGCCAACGGCAAATGGGCCCACGACACCGCCCGCCAGCACCTCGCGGCGCGCGCCCCGCCTTCGACACCGGCGCCGCTCGACAACGCGCCGCCGCCGCCCCCGGTTGCGGGCGGCGGGCCGGCGCTGGCCCGCATCGCGCTGGTGATCGGCAATTCGAATTATCTGACGTTCCCCAAGCTGCCCAACCCGCGCAACGACGCCGAAGACATCGCCACCTCGCTCAAGGCGCTCGGCTTCGACGTGCTGCTCGGCACCGATCTCAAGCGCGCCGACATGGAGGATATCTTCATCCGCTTCGCCAAGAAGGCGCGCCAGGCCAACACCGCCCTGGTGTACTTTGCCGGCCACGGCTTGCAGCATCAGGGCATCAACTATCTGGCGCCGGTCGACGCCCAGCTCAACGACGAGACCGATCTGCGGAAGTTCTTCAACCTGCAGGACGTGATCTCCGACCTGCAGAGCGCCGGCCAGGTGCGCATCCTCATCGTCGATGCGTGCCGCGACAACGAGGCGATGAAGCAGCTTGCCGGCCGGCTGCCGGCGACCCGCTCGGCGGCGTTCGCGCATGGCCTCGCCGCGGTCTCCGGCGCCGAAGGCACGCTGATCGCGTTCGCGACGCAGGCCAACCGGGTGGCCGCCGACGGCAAGGGACGCCATTCGCCGTTCGCGGTGTCGCTGCTGAAAAACCTGCCGACTCCCGGCCTCGAACTGCGCACGCTGATGACGCGGGTGCGCAGCGAAGTGGTGACGGCGACCGGCGGCGCGCAACGGCCCGAAGTGTGGGACAGTCTCGTCGGCGAATTCGAGTTCAAGACCGCGAAGTGACGGAGCGGACGGCGCGCGGCGCAATCGAGGAGGGTCCATGCCGACACCATCATCGGTCGCAACGCGCGGCGTCTTCGCGCTGGCGGCCTCGATCCTGGTCCTTGGCGCCGCCGCCGCCGCGGCGCCGCTGCCGACACGGGTCGGACAGTGCAGCGTGACGAGCGTCAAGCAGGTCGAATTCCGCCTCGAAGGCGAGGCCGGCAGCGGCAGCGCGATCAGCTACGACAACGGCGGCTACCAAGTCTCCTATGACAGGATCCCGGCGATCGAAGCCGCGCGCAAGGGCGATGCGGTGCGGCTCTGCCTGGTGTCGATCCCGCGCCATTGCCCGCCCGGCGACGCGCGCGGGCGCATCTATCGCGCCACCAACGAACGCAGCGGCGCGACCTGGACCGCGCCCGATGCCGAGCACTCCTGCGGCGGCGCGTAGGGCATGATCGTGCAAGAAGCTCTTCGCGCAATGAGCAGCGCTAATGCCGGGTTCGGGAAAAATTCGGAAAAAATCACGTGCAAACAAAAGATTGCGTTAAGGCTGTCCCGCCCGCTGCCACAATCGGCCCGGCACGGTCTTGCGGACTCAGCGACTTGCCGCTAAATATGATGCCATCGAGTTTTTCGGCCGAATGAGTTGGCCACTCAGCGACGATATACGCGCCTGACTGACGATCTTTCACCAAAATCTCGAGCGAACCGGGCCGTGCACGTTGCGCGGCTCATATCGGCATGCATGAAGAGAGGTGTCCCGTGAGCAACGGAACCGTGAAGTGGTTCAACTCGCAGAAGGGTTATGGATTCATCCAGCCTGAAGGCGGTGGCAAGGATGTGTTCGTCCATGTCAGCGCTGTCGAGCGCGCCGGCCTGCGCGAGCTGAGGGAAGGCCAACGCGTCTCGTTCGAAGTCGTGGTGGATCGGAAGACCGGCAAGTCGGCCGCGGAAAACCTCAAGACCTTGTCCTGAACGCAGCCCGGATTGCGCGCCGCGCGATCCGGGACCCGCCGCTCCCGGATTGCGCTGTTTGCGCTCCGGGACCACACCGGCGGGGATTTCGGGGAACCTGTCGAGGCGCGGCCAACGGCCGGATCGGCGTCTGCGGCGATTGCGTTCCAGGCATGATCCCGAAAAAATCCACCCCGCCAATAAGCTCGAACGGGATGACGATTCGAAGAAAAGTCATCCCGCTCTAGCGGGCCGCGGCCAGACCCGGTATGGCGATGCCGCATAGTTGCAGAATCAGGAAAAAGTTGAGCAGCAACACGGCGGTGGCGCCGATCAGCGCCGCGACGTGCGTCAGACGGCTGTTGGCGAAGCGGCCCATGATGTCGGCGCGCCGGGTGAACATCAACAATGAGATCATCGGCAGCGGCAGCGCGATGCTGAGCACGACCTGGCTGATGACCAGCGCACGCGTCGTATTGGCCCCGAGCGCGACCACGACGAAGGCCGGCACCATGGTCACCAGCCGGCGCACCCAGATCGGGATGCGGAAGCCGACGAAACCCTGCATGATCATCTGGCCGGCCATCGTGCCGACCGTCGAGCTCGATATCCCAGAGGCGATGAGCGAAAGCAGGAAGACGCCGGCGGCCGCGCCGCCAAGCAGCGGCGTCAGCGTGTGATAGGCGGTCTCGATTTCCGCCACGTCGGGGTGGCCGGCATGGAATGCGCCCGCCGCCATCATCACCATCGCCATGTTGACGAGACCCGCGACCGCGAGCGCGATGACGACTTCGCGGTTGGAGAAGCGCAGCACCTTGCGCCGATCGACGTCGTCGCGAACCGGCGTGCGCGCCTGGGTCAGGCCGGAATGCAGGTAGACGGCGTGCGGCATGACGGTCGCGCCGATGATGCCGACCGAAAGCAGCAGCGCTTGCGCGTCCGGGATTTGCGGCACGACGCTATGCACGCCTGCCGAAAGCCAATCGATCGGCGCGACGAACAGCTCGACGAGGTAGCAGAGCGCAATGACGCTCACCATGCCGCCGATGACCAGTTCGATCGGCCGGAAGCCGAAACCTTGGGACATCAGGATGCCGCAGGTGACGATCCCGGTGACGACCATTCCGGCCAACAGCGGCATGTGGAACAGCAACGAAAACCCGATGGCGCCGCCGAGGAACTCGGCGAGGTCGGTCGCCATGGCGGCGATCTCGCTGACGACCCACATCGCCCAGACCACGGGGCGCGGAAACTGGTCGCGGCACATCTCCGCCAGATTGCGCCCGGTGACGATGCCGAGCTTGGCCGAGAGCGCCTGAAACAGCATCGCGATCAGGTTGGCGAGCAGCACGACCCAAAGGAGCGTGTAGCCATATCTCGCTCCGGCCTGGATGTTGGTCGCGAAGTTTCCGGGATCCACGTAGGCGATCGAGGTCATGACGGCCGGACCGGCGAACGCGAGGCCGCCGCGCAGTCCGAGGCGCCGCCCGGCCAGCACCTGGCGCGCGGTTTCGACGGTCCGTTCGGTCAGCGATGGCGATATGATTGATTCCGTCATGCCGCGCAGATCAGGGCCGTAGTGCCTAAGCTGCACCATGCAGCCTCCACATGAGAATGTAGCACAGGTTACTACGTAACGATTTGGCCCCGATGTGTCAACGGCATCAAAATGTATCCGAAGATACATTTTGACACGATGAGGAAAATATGGTCTCGGGGCTGCGGCACGGCGGCGCCGCCGGAAACCACCAGGTCATGCACCCAAACTCATGGCAAAGCTCCCCGCGGAAGGAACCCAGGCCCGCCGCTTCGGCAAGACGCGGTCGGCGCAGTCGACCGCGCTGCTCGAGGACTATGTCGAACTGATCGCTGATCTCTTGGCCGGCGAGGGTGAGGCGCGCCCGACCGACATCGCCCGGCGCCTCGGCGTCTCCCACGTCACCGCCATCAAGACCATCTCGCGCCTCAAGCGCGCCGGGCTCGCCACCGCGCGACCCTATCGCGGCGTGTTTCTGACCGAGAGCGGCCGCGCGCTCGCCGACCGGGTGCGGGTGCGCCACCGGCTGGTCGTCGACCTGCTGCGCGCGCTGGGCGTGCCGAGCGAGTCCGCCGAAGCCGACGCCGAAGGCATCGAGCATTACGTCTCGGAGACCACGCTGAAAGCGTTCGCGCAGTTCCTCAAGGCGCGGGGCTGACCGGGCTCCGAAGAAAATCAGGAAAAATTCTTCGCCTTGCCGCTGTCGCGGGGCGTAAAAAAGTTCACGCCGCGTGCTCGGTGAGCGCGTCGACGATGCCGTCGACGATTTCCTCGACCATCGCCTTGTCGTCGCCCTCGCCCATGATGCGGATCACCGGCTCGGTTCCGGACGGCCGCACCACCAACCGGCCGTGGCCGTTGAGGCGGTCTTCCGCGTCGGCAATGGCGGAGCGGACTTTCGAGTTCTCCAGCGGCTTGCCGCTGCGGTAGCGCACGTTCTTGAGCACCTGCGGCAGCGCCTCGAAGCGGCGGCAGGTCTGCGACACCGGCTTGTTGAGCTTGCGTACCACCGCGAGCACCTGCAGCGCAGCGACGAAGCCGTCGCCGGTCGTCGTGTAGTCCGAGAGAATGATGTGGCCGGACTGCTCGCCGCCGAGATTGAAGCCATGCTCGCGCATGTGCTCGAGCACATAGCGGTCGCCGACCGGCGTGCGCACCAGCGCCAGATCGAGCGATTCCAGGTGGCGCTCGAGGCCGAGATTCGACATCACGGTGCCGACCACGCCGGGCCGCGCCAGCAACCCCTTCTCGTGCCAGCTCTCGGCGATCACCGCCAGCAGCTGGTCGCCGTCGACCACGTGACCGTTCTCGTCGGCGATGACGACGCGGTCGGCGTCGCCATCGAGCGCGATGCCGATATCGGCGCGCATCTCGCGCACCTTGCGGCTCAGCGCGTCGGGCGCCGTGGAGCCGCATTCGCGGTTGATGTTGAAGCCGTCCGGCTCGACCCCGATCGCCACCACGTCGGCGCCGAGCTCCCACAGTGCGTCGGGCGCGACCCGATAGGCGGCGCCGTTGGCGCAGTCGATGACGACGCGCAGCCCGTCGAGCGACAGGTTGCGCGGCAAGGTGCGCTTGGCGAATTCGATGTAGCGGTCGTGCACGCCGTCGATGCGTTTGGCGCGTCCCAGCTCCATGCTCTTGGCCAGCCGCTTGGTCATGTCGCTGTCGATCAGCCGCTCGATGCCGTGCTCGACGTCGTCGGAGAGCTTGTAGCCGTCCGGCCCGAACAGCTTGATGCCGTTGTCGTCGAACGGGTTGTGCGACGCGGAGATCATGACGCCGAGATCGGCGCGCATCGATCGCGTCAGCATGGCGACGGCCGGCGTCGGCATCGGGCCGAGCAGCAGCACGTCCATGCCGACCGAGGTGAAGCCGGCGACCAGCGCGGTCTCGATCATGTAGCCGGACAGCCGCGTGTCCTTGCCGATCACGACGCGGTGGCGATGCTCGCCGCGGCGGAACACGAGGCCGGTCGCTTGTCCCACCTTGAGGGCGAGCTCCGGCGTGATCACGCCGTTGGCGCGACCGCGGATCCCGTCGGTACCAAAATACTTGCGGACCATGTTCCCCCGCCGCGTGCCTCTCCAGGCGGCATATTAGCCTGGAGGGCGTCTCGTCCGCCTCAAAAAATATTCAAAAATATTACCCGCGCAATTAACCTCGCATCCACCATGGCGATGGAAAAACGCAAGGATTTCAATGGCGCGGGTCTGATGGCGGGGACGGCCGGGCAGCGCGCTCAGCTTCGGGGCGGGCGCCGAATGTAGTCCGGGCCGCTTGGCTGAGTGATGGAAACAGGGTCGGAACCCGGAAACGTTTCCTCCAGCCCGAGCTCGAGCGCCTCATCGAGGTGGCGCTTTCGCGCCGCGTCCCGATCCCGGCGGCGGGCTTCCCGGTGTTCCGCGTCACTCTCGACGTGATGGACGCCCGGACGGGCGCCTGGCTGCGATCGGTTTCCGTTCCATTCGTCCATCATGGCGAGCTTCCTGGGTCTGCCGGCAGCCGCGGGCACAAGGCGCCCGGGCCGGCGGGGATAGTCCGGACGTCCTCGGTGATAACCGTCCGGCGCTGTTCGCGTTCCTGCCGCCGGTTGCCGGGGGTGCCCAATCTTTGTGCTATCAAAAGTAGTCCGAAAGCCGGGAACCGCAAGCCATGAAAACCATGACGTGTATCGAGGACCTCAGGCAGACCGCCCGCCGCAAGGTGCCGCGCGCGTTCTTCGACTATGCCGACGGCGGTTCCTATGCGGAGCACACGCTCAACGCCAACCGCGCCGACCTCGAGGCCATCAAGCTGCGCCAGCGCATCCTGGTCGACGTCACCGATCGCAGCACGGCGACCACCATTCTCGGCGAGCCGGTGGCGCTGCCGCTCGCGCTCGCCCCGGTCGGACTGTGCGGCATGCAGCACGGCGACGGCGAGATTTTGGCCTGCCGCGCCGCGCAGGCGGCCGGAATTCCGTTCTGCCTGTCCACCATGTCGATCTGCTCGATCGAGGATGTCGCCGAAGCGGTCGACAAGCCGTTCTGGTTCCAGCTCTACGTCATGAAGGACCGCGGCTTTGCGCGCTCGCTGATCGAGCGGGCGGCGGCGGCCAAATGCAGCGCGCTGGTGCTCACGCTCGACCTGCAGGTGCTCGGCCAGCGCCACCGCGACATCAGGAACGGGCTGACGGTTCCGCCGGAACTGCGCATCGCCAACCTGATCGACATCGCGACCAAGCCTGCCTGGGCGCTCAGCGTGCTGCGCGGCAAGCGCAAGACTTTCGGCAACATCGCCGGCCACGTCTCCGGCATGGAGAACGTCAACTCGCTGTCGCAATGGATTTCCGGCCAGTTCGATCCGGCGCTGAGCTGGAAGGACGTCGAGTGGATCGCGAGCCTGTGGCCCGGCAAGCTCATTCTCAAGGGCATCCTCGACGTCGAGGATGCGCGCACCGCCGCGAAGACGGGCGCCACGGCCATCGTCGTGTCCAATCACGGCGGCCGCCAGCTCGACGGCGCGCCGTCCTCGATCGCCATGCTGCCGCCGATCGTAGAGGCGCTAGGGTCCGAGATCGAGATCCTGTTCGACGGCGGCATCCGCTCCGGGCAGGACATCGCGCGCGCCATGGCGCTCGGCGCGCACGCCTGCCTGAGCGGCCGTGCCTACATTTATGGGCTGGGCGCCGGCGGGGAGGCCGGCGTCGCGCGCGCGATCGAGATCATGCGCAGCGAGCTCGATGTCACCATGGCGCTGATGGGGGTCACCAGGGTCGGCGACATCGACCGCCGCGTGATCGCCGCCATGTAGGGGCTCCACAGGCCGGCGCGGTCCCGCCTCCAAGTCGGCGCAATTTTGGCGATACTGGTCCCGGGATATGGGCTTCGCCGCCATCAAGCGGCGAAGGAGGAGGGGGAACGATGCGGAATCGAGCTTTGGCAGCTGCCGCCTTTGCGTCAGTCGCGCTGGCGGCGCCGGGCGCGCATGCCGATATGGTGGGCGCCGCGGTCGGCGGCGGCACCGGCCTGGTGATAGCCGGCCCTCCCGGCGCCGTGGCCGGCATCGTCGTCGGTGGCGTGTTCGGTAAGCCGTTCTGGGGCCCGCCGATCTTCCGCGGCGGCTGCTGGACCGACAACAACTTCCACCGCCATTGCAGCAAGCATTATTCAGGGCGTTGACGCGCCCGCGCAGCGCGGCGGGGGGCTACTCCTCCTTATATCCGTAGCCCGGCACGTTGCCGGTCGCGCCGTAATATTTGTACGGCAGGAATTTTCCCGACATGGCGATTTTCACGCGGTCGCCCTTCGGGTCGGGCTGGCGATCGATCTGCAGGTCGAAGTCGATGGCCGACATGATGCCGTCGCCGAACTCCTCCTCGATCAGCACCTTCAAGGCCGGCCCGTTGACCATCACCAACTCGTAGAAGCGGTAGATCAGCGGATCGGTCGGCGGCATCGGCGAGCCGCGATTCGGGGTCTCGTTGAGCAGCGCCTGTTCAACGTTGCTCAGCCCGAATAGCTCGGCGGCCTTGGCCACCTGTGGCTTGGTCAGCTTCATCTGGCCCAGAATGGCGCCGGTGATCAGCACCGGCGACATGCCGCCGATCTCGTGGCAGATGTGTTTCCACGTCCAGCCCTTTTCGCGCTTGATCTCGAGCAGTTTCTCGGTCAGTTCGGCACGTGTCACGGGCGACCTCCTGTCGTTTCGGTGGCGGCGACTGCCCAAGGATAGAGCAAATGCCGTGCCAGAAAGCAGGTGCCGTCAAGGCGGGCCGCGGCGGCGCCGCGACTATCGGCTCCGGCCTCGCCGTTTCGCCGCACCCTGGAATGACGGGCCGCGGCTAGCGCGGCACCACGCCGTCGCGTCCGACGTTGATGCGATTGATGTCGAAGCTGCCGTCCGGCTTTTTCACCGCCGCCACCACCGCGAAAGCCGCGCCCGGCTTGACCGCGCTCAGGGTGCCGATCTCGTAGCGCACGATCGGCACATTCGGCGTCACGACGATCTTCTGCTCGCCGTCCTTGTACCGGACGGTGACGACCGGGCCGTCGACGCCGGTGACGGTGGCGCCGACCGTGCCATTGGTCATGGTGCTGTTGGGCGCGCCGTCCCACGGCCGAAAACCCTCGCCGGTGCCGCGCATCGATTCGGCGAAGATGTGGACCTCGATCGCCTTCTGCGAGCCATCGGGCTGCGGCATCGCTCCGCTGCCGATGAACGCGCCGTCCTTGATATCCGCCATCGACGCCTTCACCACCTCGACGACCAGCATCTTGTCGGCAAGGTTGAGCTTGAGCTCGTCGCCCTTGTCCGACTTCGCCGTCACCGTGTTGCCGTCGACCTTCTCGATGACGCCGCGCAGCCGCACGGTCTGCTGCTGCGCGAAGGCCGCGGTCGCGGCCAACGCTGCAACCAGCGCGATGCCGGCCAGTCGTCGCTTCATTGTCATGTCACGCTCCGCTTGATGGGCGCGCGAGCGGCCGCCACCGTGGCCGCCCGCACCGGCATTTCCCGCCGTTCACCCCGGCCATTCACATGGGCGGATTGACGCCGTCCTTGCTGACCGTCGCGCCCGGCGCTTCGAGCGTGCCGTCGGGCAGCTTCTTGGCCGCGACGATGAAGATCTTCTCGCCCGCCTTGATGTCGGCCGCGCTCCCCGGCGCGAACATGACGACCTCGGCATTCGCCGGCACGGTGAATTTCTTCTCGCCGTCCTTGTATTTGAGGACCAGCGTCTGGCCATCGCTGCTGGCGACCGCGCTTTCGATATTGGCGTTGGTCATGGTGCTGTTGGGCACCAGGTCCCACGGCCGATGGCCTTCGCCGGTGCCGCGTAGCGCCTCGGGGAAGATGTGGATCTCGACCGCCTTCTGCGTGCCGTCCGGCTGAGGCATCGCGGTGATGCCGACGAACACGCCCTGCTTGACGTCGCTCATTGTCTTGCGCACGACGGTGCGGACCACCGCGTTGTCGGCAAGCTTCACTTTCAGCGTCGCACCGTCGCGCGACTTCACGGACAGCATCGGGCCGTCCACACTTTCGACGGTGCCGCGCACCCGCACCATGTCGGGCGCCTGCGCGGCGGCAAGCGAAACTGCGAATAGGAGCGCCACGGCACTCGCGCCCGCCGTCCTTCGCGTCATTATCGTTTTCATCGTCATCCTTATCCTCCCGCTGTGCCGTTGGCGCATGCCACGGCGATGGATTTGAAACCCCGTTAAGGCCTACGTTATTCCGACCCCCTCGCGGGTGGAAGGGCCGATATCGGCTTCGAGCAGCGCCCGCAATTGCGCCGTTACCGCGGGCTTTTTGCCGAACCACAGCGCAAAGCCGCGCACGGCCTGATGCATCAGCATGCCGAGCCCGTCGGCGGTGCGCAGATTGCGGGCCTTGGCGGCGGCAATGAGCGGCGTCAGCAACGGCACATAGACGAGGTCGGCGACAACGGCATGACTGGGCAGGCGCCCAACATCGATGGCCAGCGCGGGCTGGCGCTCCATGCCGAGCGTCGTGGTATTGACGAGGAGGGGCGCATCGCCCAGCACGTCATTGCGCTCGTCCCAGCGGACCGGGCGCACGGCGTCGCCGAAGCGGTCGCGCAACGCCTGCGCCCGGTCGAAGCTGCGGTTGACGACCACGATGGGCGCGGCGCCGCGCGCCATGAGGCCGAAAACCACGGCGCGCGCCGCGCCGCCGGCGCCAAGCACCACCGCTCCGGCCAGGCCGCGGTCCCACTGCGGCGCGCCGGCGTCGAGGTTGTCCAAAAAACCCTCGACGTCGGTATTGGTCGAGCGCAGCAGATCGCCGTCGCGCCACAGCGTGTTGGCGGCGCCGACCGCGCGCGCCCGATCGTCCGGCTGCGACAAGGCGAGCGCGGCCTCCTTGTGCGGCAGCGTGACATTGGCGCCGACATAGCCGCGCGAGGCGAGCGCGCGCACGAAGCCGGCGAAGTCATCGGGCGGCACCGCCTCGCGCCGGTAGGCGCCGGCGATCCCCAGATGCTTGAGCCAATAATTATGAATGAGCGGCGAGCGCGAATGTTCGACCGGCCAGCCGACGATGCAGGCCGCCGGCGCGCTCGCCTTCACGCCTCGTCCGCCACGGAGTTGCGCAGCACGCCGATGTCGGGGCATTCGACCTCGATGGTGTCGCCCGGCTTGAGCCAGACCGGCGGGTCGACCTTCGGCGTCTTCTTCACCGGCGTGCCGGTGCAGATGATGTCGCCGGCCTTGAGCGTCATGAATGTCGTGGTGTAGGCGATGATGTCGGCGAACGAGAAGATCATGCTCGCCGTGGTGTCGTCCTGGGTTACCTCGCCGTTCTTGCGGGTGATGAGCTGAAGCGGCTTGGTCAGGTCGACCTCGGTCACGATCCACGGCCCGATGCCGCCCGAGGCGTCGAAATTCTTGCCCTGGGTGACGTTGAACTGGCCGTGGCGCGTCCAGTCGCGGATGGTGCCCTCGTTGCACAGCGTCAGGCCGGCGATCAGCTCCAGCGCGTTCTCCCGCGGCACGTGCTTGCAGTCGCGGCCGATCACCATGGCGATCTCGCCCTCGTAGTCGAGCTGCTCGGAGATTTTCGGCCGGATGAGTTTTTGGCCGGAGCCGACCAGGGAGTTCGGCGCGCGGTAGAACATGCTCGGATATTTGGGATTGTCGGCGACATTATAATCCCGGCCGCGATTGGCATAGTTGATGCCGATGCAGAGGATTTTTTCCGGCGCCGCGAGCGGCGGCAGCAGCTCGACCTCGGAGAGCTTCACTTCGGGGCGCACCCCTTCGGCGGCGGCCTTGGCCTCCGGCAGCGCCTGGGCGCGGAACACCTCGAACAGCGTCGAGAAGCGGCTGAGCCGCGCGCGCAGGTCGACGATGCCTTCGCCGACCACCGCGCCGAAACTCGGCCTGCCGCGCAGGTTGTAGCTTGCAAGTCGCATGTGGCGTCTCCCGGTGCAGCCGCAGGCTGGCGCAACGGCCGGCCGGTCCGGCGGCCTTCCGCCGTCCTGGCGATGTGTTAAAAGTCGGCGCCGCAACCGTCAACGGCCAAGCCACGCAACTGCGGCCCGAAGCGAGCATGCCCGTCCGCAAGCCGGTTTTCGACCCGCCGTTCAACGTGGTGCGCGCGAGCCATGTCGAGCTGAGGGTGCGCGACCTGGCGCGCTCGCGCGCCTTCTATGTCGATTGCCTCGGGCTTCTGGTCAGCGACGAAACCGCGGACGCGCTCTATCTGCGCGGCGTCGAGGAGCGCAACCATCATTCGATCGTGCTGCGGCGCGCGCGCGAGGCCGACGTGCGCGCGCTCGGCTTCAAGCTCGCCAGCGAACAGGACCTCGACCGCGCCGCGGCCTGGTTCGCCCGCCGCAACCTGCCGACCGCCTTCCCCGAGGTGGCGCACCAGGGCCGCACGCTGCGCACCGCCGACATTTTCGGCACCCCGATCGACCTCTACGCGCAGATGGACCAGGCCGACTGCATGCTGCAGACATACGCGGCGCACCAGGGCGCCCGCATCCAGCGCATCGACCATCTCAACTGCTTCACGCCCGACGTGCAGGCGAGCTACGACTTCTATGCGGAGCTCGGCTTCCGCCTCACCGAATATTCCGAGACCGACGGCGACGACCCGCAGCTCTGGGCGGTGTGGCTGCACCGCAAGGGCAACGTGCACGACCTCGCCTTCACCAACGGCGCCGGCCCGCGGCTGCACCATGTCGGGCTGTGGACCGCGGGCGTGCTCGACATCATCCATACCTGCGACGTGATGGCGACCTGCGGCTACCTCGCCAACATGGAGCGCGGCCCCGGCCGGCACGGCATTTCCAACGCCTTCTTCCTCTACGTCCGCGACCCGGACGGCCACCGCGTCGAGCTGTTCACCTCGGACTATCTCACCGTCGATCCCGACCACGCGCCGATCCGCTGGTCGCTCACCGACCCGCGGCGCCAGACGTTGTGGGGCCACGCGGCGCCGGCCTCGTGGTTCGAGCAGGGCTCGCCGTTCGCCGGCGTCGCGCAGCGCGAGCCGGTGCTGGCGGCGCAGCCCATCGTGGCGCGTTAGCGGGGCGGCGTGAAAACCCTCTTCATCGATTGCAACGACCAGCTCGCGCCGGTGTGGCGGCGCGTGCTGCGCGACGACGACCCGCCGATCGACGTCAACCGCGCGCCATTCGAGCGCGACGAGCTGCCGCGCCTGCTGCAGGGCTACGACATCTGCATCGACGATCACTCCTATCTGCCGACCGATCTGGTCGCGCAGTGCAATGCGCTCAGGCATATCGTTTTTCTCGGCACCGGGCCGTCGAGCTATATGAATGTCGCCGAGATCGAGCAGCGCGGCATCCGTGTGCACACGATCAAAGGCTATGGCGATACGGCAGTTGCCGAGCAGACGATCGCGCTGATGTGCGCCGCCGGTCGCGATATTGCGCGCATGGATCGCGGCATCCGTGGCGGCACCTGGACGACGCTCGAAGGCATGCAGTTCAACGGCAAGACCCTGGGCATCATCGGGCTCGGCGGCATCGGCCGCGAGGTTTGGCGCATCGGCCGCGGCCTCGGCATGGAGGTGATCGCGTGGAACCGCACGCCCGCCGCGGAGGCGCCGCTCGTTGCTCTCGACGACCTGCTGGCGCGCGCCGACGTGATCACGCTGCATCTCGCGCTCAACGACGAGACGCGCGGCTTTCTCGGCGCCACGCAGCTGGCGCGCATGAAGGAGGGCGTGATCCTGATCAATACCGCGCGGGCCGCACTGATCGAGGAGACCGCGCTGGTCGACGGCCTGCGCACCGGCCGCGTCCGCCACGCCGGTCTCGACGTGTTCCATGCCGAGCCGCTCAAGGCCGGCCATCCGCTCGCCGCCATGGAGAACGTCACCCTCACGGCGCATGCCGGCTTCCGCACGCTTGAAGCCTCGATGACGCTGCTGCGGCGGGCGATCGACATCGTGCGCGGCATCGTCGGCAGGGTCGCATCCTGAGGCTTGGCCGTGGCGCCGCAGTTGCGCGGATGCTATGAGGCCGTCATGACCGATCGCGCTCTCGACATCACTCTGCGCGTCAACGGCGAGGACGTGCGCGAGCGTGTCGAGGCCCGCACCACGCTGGTCGATTTCCTGCGCGAGACTCTGGGCCTCACCGGCAGCCATATCGGCTGCGAGCACGGCGTGTGCGGGGCCTGCACGGTGCTGGTCGACGGCACCGTGGTGCGCGGCTGCCTGATGCTGGCGGTGCAGTGCGACGGCGCGCGGGTCGACACCATCGAGGGGATTTCCGATTCCGGCGCCATCGCCGACCTGCAGGACGCCTTCCAGCGGCGCAATGCGCTGCAATGCGGCTTCTGCACGCCCGGCATGCTGATCAGCGCCCACGACCTGCTCGGCCGCAGCGGGGTGCCGAGCCGCGACGCCATCCGCGATCATATTTCCGGGAACTACTGCCGCTGCACCGGCTATCAGGCTATTGTCGACGCAATCGAATCCACCGCCCAGGCGCGGGCAGGAAAGGCAGGCTGACCATGAACGAACACGCCCAACCGACGACACTGTCGCAGCGCGCCGACGCGCTCGAAGAGCAGATGATGCACGAGCTCGGCGAGCGCATCGCCACCAGGTCGACGCTGTTCATCATGGCCGACGGCAAGGTGGAAATGCCGAACGGCCCGGCGCTCAAGGCCGCCAATCCGGACAAATACTTCCTGATGGGCGCCGATCCGCGGCTGCCGAAGATGCCGGCCAAGCCGACGCTGATCGACTTCTTCAACAACCGCTTCGCCTCGCTCAACCACCTCCTGCAAAGCGCCACGCACGCGCTCAAGGGCGGCCACAACGAGAAGGTCGTGCTCGCCTGCCTGCTGCACGACATCGGCGTCGCGAGCTTCATCCGTTGCGACCACGGCTATTGGGGCGCGCAGATGATCGAGCCGTATGTGGACGAGGAAGTGAGCTGGGCGGTGCGCATGCACCAGGCGCTGCGCTTCTTTGCCGATCCCGCGGCCGGCTACGAATATCCTGAAATGTACATCAAGTATTTCGGCGCCGACTATAAGCCGGAGCCCTACATCGTCGCCGACTACGAACGCGCGCGCAAGCACAAGTGGTACATGACCTCGCGGCTCATCTGCGTCAACGACATCTATTCGTTCGACCCCAACGCCAAGGTCAATCTCGACGACTTCGTCGACATCATCGGCCGCAACTTCAAGCAGCCCGAGGAAGGCCTCGGCTTCGACAACTCGCCGTCGTCGCACATGTGGCGCACACTGATGTGGCCGACGCGGTTCCTGTGATCCGGTGATGCCGGGTCTTTTCTTCGTTCGTCGGCGTCGAGCCTGAAACCATGAAAATCGCCGACGACCAGCCTTCCGGCCTCAGCGCGCTTGACCGGCCGAACTCCTATATCGGCCGCTCGGTGCCGCGGCCGAACCTGGCGCGGCTGACGCAGGGCCGCGGCCAATATGTCAGCGACGTGGTGCTGCCGCGCATGGCGCATGTCGCCTTCGTGCGTTCGCCGCACGCCCATGCGCGCATCCGGGGCATCGCGACGGCGCAGGCCAAGAAGGCGCCGGGCGTCGTCGCGGTGGTGACCGGCGCCGAGCTCGCCAAGGTGATCACGCCGTGGGTCGGCGTGCTTTCGCATCTCACGGGCATCAAATCGGCGCCGCAGCACGCCATCGCGATCGAGCGGGCCTGCTGGCAGGGCGAAGCGGTGTGCGCCGTGGTCGCCCGCACCCGCGCCGAAGCGGAGGACGCCGCCGCGCTGGTCGAGGTGGACTACGAAGCGCTCGCCAGCGTGACCGATCCCGAGACCGCGCTCGATGCGGCGACGCCGGTGATCCATCCCGAGCTTGGCGACAATCTTACGCTCGAGCGCCGGCTGCACGTCGGCGATGCCGACAAGGGCTTTGCCGACGCCGACGCGGTCATCGCGCAGACCTTCGTGTTCGGCCGCCATACCGGCGTCACCAACGAGGCCCGCGCCATCGTGGCCGACTGGAATCCCGGCGAGCAGCGCCTCACGGTCTACCAGGGCACGCAGGCGCCGCACATGACGCAGAACCTGTTCGCCAAGCACCTCGGCCTCGAGGAGCGCCAGGTGCGCGTGCTTACCAAGGACGTCGGCGGCTCATTCGGCATCAAGGTGCATATCTACGCCGACGAGATGGCGACCGTCGCGCTGTCGAAGCTCCTCAAGCGTCCGGTCAAGTTCGTCGCCGACCGCTTCGAGAGCTTCGTCTCCGACATCCATGCCCGCGATCATCGCATCAAGGCCAAGATCGGCGTCAAGCGCGACGGCACCATCACCGCGTTCGAGATCGACGACCTGACCGGCATCGGGCCCTATTCGGTCTATCCGCGAACCAGCGGCATCGAGGCCAACCAGGTCGTCAATCTCATCGGCGGCCCTTACACCTGCGGCAATTACCGCGCGCTGGCCCGTGTCGTTTTCCAGAACAAGAACGTCATGTGCCAGTATCGCGCTGTCGGCCACCCGATCGCGACGGCGGTAACCGAGGGCCTGATCGACCTGGCCGCGGCGAAGATCGGCATGGATGCGGTCGAGATCCGGCGCAAGAATCTCTATCCCGACGACGGCTATCCGACGACCAGCGCCGCCGGCCTGAAATTCGAGGCGCTTTCGCACCACGCCTCGCTCGACAAGATTTTGCGCATGATGGACTACGCGTCGCTGCGCGCCGAGCAGGCGCGGCTCGCCGCGCGCGGCGTCCATCGCGGCATCGGCCTTGCCTCCTTCATCGAAGTGACCAACCCCTCCGCCGCGTTCTACGGCGTCGGCGGCGCGCGCATCTCCTCGCAGGATGGCGCCACGCTGCGGCTCGATGCGACCGGCGCCGTGTTCTGCCATTCCGGCGTCACCGAGCAGGGCCAGGGCGCCGAGTCGGTGCTGGCGCAATGCGTCGCCACCTCGTTCGGCGTGCCGATCGAGCGCGTGCGCGTCGTCACCGGCGATACCGATAACGTGCCTTATGGCGGCGGCACCTGGGCGTCGCGCGCGGCCGGCATCGGTGGCGAAGCGGCGTGGCAGGCCGGCAAGGCGCTGCGCGAA
>Ga0182024_10007180_pt1 | contig 24108 bp, 20 predicted proteins | sample P32metaG_FD_120480 | JGI IMG/M metagenome (GOLD analysis project Ga0182024, IMG submission 120480) | Permafrost microbial communities from Stordalen Mire, Sweden - P3-2 metaG (Illumina Assembly) | ecosystem: Environmental > Terrestrial > Soil > Wetlands > Permafrost | place: Sweden: Stordalen...
AGGAGAAAGTGATTCGTCCGGTTTAGTCGCAACTTGCTGATTTCCTTCGATTAGCACCAACTCCGGCAAGTTCTGATTAAGTTGGTTAATCGGCTGTTAACCGAAGGGTTGCAAGTTCGAATCTTGCCCGGGGAGCCAAACTTTTCAATCGGTTAGGAAGTTGGCGTAATTGCGGCTTTTGAGATTGCGCCCGCTTTTGTGCCCCATCTTCAATAAATCCGGCCAGATTTAGCGCGTTGGCAGCTTGTCGCTCTGAAGCCTGCCCGAGGTGTCCAGAGCGCCGCGCATTGCATCATCCCATGTAAGAACAGTCAGCGGATAGCTGCCAACCTCGTGCTCTTGCCAGTGAACTTCGAGTTCCATTTCCGGCAGTGGTGAGCCGCAGGCTTTAATAATGTGCCGAATGGCGAGGCTAGCCCCGGCGGTCTGGTTACCATTCAGGCAGTCGCAAAAAATCTATCTCGTTGGTCCGTCTAGCATTGTTCTACGTCATAGAACACGGTTTTGGACCTAGTTTGGCAGCATTTGGACCCAAGCTCTTTACGGTAAGATAAATGGTAAGCATGCGCAGCCGCGTTGTCTTCACTTTGACGCTTGCGCCCCCGCAATGCGACCTGGATGCGCTAGCCTTGCAGTGTCGCGCTATGCACATCGCGTTGTCCTGCGAGCATGGTCAAGAGAAGCTCCTCTCTTCGACCCCGGGTAGGGTCGTTGCTTCCGGAGACACCCGTCCTCTTTCTGTTCCTAATTTGAATAGGAAATCTTACAGGCGACCGAATACGGTTGTAATGACAACGTCCTGGGAAAATGTATTATTAGAATTCTTGCAACTTGTTTGTGAAGCGTAGCGCCAATATTCTTCGTAGGGATAACGCGCCGATTTTGCAGGGTAGGCAGTTGTATCGAAAGCCCGCGCCCAAGAGAAGATTTACTGCGGTTCAGGGCAATGAGCGCGAGCGTTTCGATGGTTCTTGGGACTTGCGGGCTAATTTTATTTTCCCAAGGCCTCCTTTGATTCTAATTTCGGGAACATGATCGGCACAGGCTAGAAAACACCCCACGCCTAACTGGAAAACTGCCGAACAGGTGATAAATACGTGGACGAGTTCATTTGAGTCAAGTGAACTTCTGCTGAAAATACTATGACTCAATAAGTACCTGAATTCAAATGCTTTACGGGGTCATGTGAACAATAAATGTGCGCCAGACCAGGAACATGGTAGAGTAGCCCGCTGAAGTGCAAGGGGTAACATTGCCTGAGACAAGGATTCGCCCCACTGTAACAGTCCGATTTGGCCTCTTCGAAGTGGATTTCGTCACTGGAAAGGTGTCGCGGCAGGGAGTGCGGGTCAAGCTTCAGGAACAGCCCTTCCGAATCCTCTCCCTGCTCCTGTTACAGTACGGCGAGATCGTGTCTCGGGAACAGCTGCGTCAAGCTCTCTGGCCACAGGGCACGCACGTCAATTTTGAGGGGAGTCTAAACGCGGCCCTTAAGAAGCTCCGTGCTGCGCTCCAAGACGATGCAGAAAATCCACGTTTTATCGAAACCGTGCCTCGCCAAGGGTATCGCTTCCTAGCACCTGTGCACGTGATAAATGGGGATGCCCCTCCTGTTTCGCCAGACCGATTTAACACACCGGACAAGGGCGAAAAATCGATAGAAGTACGCCTGCGGATGCATCCGGAATTCTCTCCCGAACTTGTCTCCGAATCCGAATGGGATCGGCAGCGGGCAGAACGTACTCAGCGGTGGTTCGACAGCATGCTCCTGACGGTCGCCATATTGTTTGGATCGTGGTTCCTGTTTTTCATCGTGTACCCAGTCCCGCGGCCGAGCGTGCAGCGGATGACGCGCATCGTAAATGCCGACCGCATCGACGAGTGGGGCGGTATCGTCTCCGATGGAACACGGATATTCTTTTTGGAACGCGACGCGGGGCGCTTGAGGCTCATGCAGACGTCGGTGGAAGGCGGCAACGCGGAAGTGATGGCCGCGCCATTCGAGAATACGCGTCTTTTTGCCATTTCTCCAGATCATTCGCAGTTTCTGATTGGCCAATTCACGCGCCGCGAGGATGAGATGCCGCTGTGGCTGTGGCCAGTTCAGGGCGGCGAACCGCGCCGCCTGGGCCAAGCCACAGGTCGCGATCCCGCATGGTCGCCCGATGGAACGCAGATCGTTTTCGTGCACGGGCAAAACCTATACTCGATCCATCGAGACGGAACCCAGGTTCGTCAGCTGGTCCACATCGACGGAGATCCACGCGCTCCGGCATGGTCGCCCGATGGCGAAAACATTCGTTTCACAGTCGACCAAGGAGAATACGGGACACCATCGATCTGGCAGATGACGGCGGATGGCGACAGAGCACGCCCCCTCATCCCGAGCGGTACGCAACCGTCCGACCAGTCTGTCGGGAATTGGACCGCGGATGGCAGGTACTTCCTTTTCTCCGGCTGCGAGCAGTACGAATGTAATCTGTGGGCCATGCGCGACGCGTGGAGTTGGTTCCGTCGTTCTAACCATGGACCGTTTCCATTGACCAGTGGCCCTGATTTCTTGCACGTGGCCATTCCGACGCAAGCGGGCTCGCGGATATTTGCATTCAGTTTCCGTTCACGCCGCGAACTCGAAAAATTCGATCCTCAAACGATGCGCACTTCGATGCTGAGACTCGATACGCTCACGCAAGAAGCCAGCGTTTCGCCCGATGGTCAGATGGTCGTTTACTCGAATCGTCCGGACAGCTCCCTATGGAGGAGCAACACGGACGGGTCCCAACGCTTGCGATTAACGAGTTCGCCGCTTGGAGCGTTGTCCCCGCGCTGGTCGCCGAAGGGTGAACAAATTCTGTTCACCGGCGTTCGCAACGACCAGCCCAGGCAGATATACCTGCTCTCCTCCGACGGAGGAGCGCTGCGTCCGGTCCTTCCCAAGGGGTGGGAAGGCGTCACCGCGGATTGGTCGCCGGACGGTTACCGCATCGTAGTCAACATGCGCAATCTTAAAATTCATCCGTACTATGCGCTCTTTACACTCGAACCAACCACCGCCATCTGGAAGGAGTTGCCGGATTCGAAAGACTTCAGTGAGCCGCGCTGGTCGCCGGACGGGCGCTACATAGCCGCGCTAGATAGCTCTAACCATCATCTGATGCTGTTTGATGTCCAGAGGGGAAAATGGGATCCGATTGCGTCCGGTGGATTAATAGAGGCGCCTCATTGGTCTCCGGACAGCTCATCCATCTACTTTCAGGATCAACTGGATGATCAGGAGTCCATATTTCGGGCGGACCTCGCGACCCGGAGAGTTCAGCTCGTTCTAGGATTTGGAGAAATTCTTCGGGAGAGCGCCACGCATTGTTTTTTCAGCGGATTGGGCCGCGATGGTTCCATTTATGTGATGTTGGAGCGCGGGCTGACGGATATTTACGCGTTGGACCTTGATCTTCCCTGATCGGCCCTAGCGCGCGAACAGTGGGTGAACTACTCTTCGGTGAACTGATTGCGCCTACGGTAAGCCATAACCGTAAGCCCTGTGCAGATGAGAATGGGAGGGATCACTAGAATAAGGATACCCCCGCGCAACGCCTCAATAACGCGCGCTCCAGCGCCGGCGGCTTGGGTGTAACACAACGCACAATTTTGAGCGAAAGCCGAGGCAGGTATGCCCAGCGCCACAAGGGGTGCGGCCATTCGGGCAATCCTGGCAACTCCGAGATTACTTTTTCGGTTCATTTTCAGATCTCTCCCGCTCCCGGTAATATCCACCTCGTCACGAAGTTTGTCAAACGAACGATCGTCCCATTTCCCAGCGCAGGCTCACGGGTTAGTGCCCCAATGGCCGCAAGTGCAGTAAGCGGAAGCTGTCTGACCAGATCATGTTCATCATGAGCAGCACAAAAATCGTGGCGGGAATCAGCGTCAAAAAGAGGCCACGGGTTTCCTGTGCCAGATGCATGAAGTAACGAAGAGCCAGAGTTCCGCCGCAAAAAGCCAGTGCAAGCAAAATGGCCAGCAGCGATCCTGGCGAAAAATGCTGGTAGGCGAGGAAAACCTCCAAAGCTGCGATTGCCAGCAAAACAAAGTAAACCGGCAAATACTTTGCGACTACGTTTCCCGATCCTTGCGAAGTCGTCATTATTTCATCTCCTCAATGTCCCGCCCACGCTAGCGCGACAGGTTCAGCAGGTAGACCAGCGGCACGACAAACATCCAAACCAGATCGACAAAGTGCCAGTAGAGGCCAACTGCTTCCACGTGACCGGGGGTCAAACTCCCGCGCGCGAATCCGCGTGCGATGACGGCAATTGCCACAACCCCGCTAATCACATGCAGCAAATGAAGCCCCGTGATGCTGAAGAACGTGGCGCCGAACAGCGGCGAGCCCCATGGATTTTGAAACAAACGCACGCCTTCGTCAATCATCCCGAACCACTCGCGGATGTGAAGTCCAGCGAAGATAATGCCGAGCAAAATCGTGGACCACAAAAAGCGTCCCGCCTTGGCTTTGTCTCCAGCCTTCGCGGAATCGACGGCGCCAAGCATCGTCAAGCTGCTGGTGATGAGAACGGCCGTCATGAGCATGACATTGAGGATGCTGGGGCTGAATTTAAACGGCGTGGGCCAATCGGGGCTCGCTGTTCGCAAATATCCATATCCGAACAATAGGGCTCCGAAGGTGACCGCATCGGAGATGATGAACAACCATATCGTCAGTTTTCTCGACGGGATTGCGTAAGGCGACGGTTCCATTGTTGCGCCATGCCCGTGCATTGCGATTTCGGATTCGCTCAAAGTTTTCTCCCTCCAAACTCTTAGAGCCTTACGGTTATAACGAGTAGCAGATAGACCCACAGCACGCCCATGAAATGCCAGTAGATAGCCGTGTTGTAAACCGAATTGCTTTGCAGAGTGATTTGTTTACGGGTCATGCGCACGATGAGGCGCAGGAGACCGGCAATCCCGCCGAGAACATGCAAGGCATGAGCGCCGGTGAGAACGTAAAGGAAGGAGCTATTGGAATTCGTTGCCAGGTAGAGTCCCTGCGCGGCGAGCTCCCGCCAAACCAAATACTGTCCCATAACGAAAACCAGGCCGAGCAGCAGCGTTATGACAAGCCAGCGCAAGCTTTCGCCCAGCGCTTTCGCTTTCGGTTCGGCGGCGCTCATAAAGGCGCGGCGCGCCATCTCCACCGTGATGCTGCTGACCAGCAATGCTCCGGTATTCGCGTAGATGAGGCGCGGAACCACTACATGGGTCCAGTCTCCGGAACCCTGCCTTACAAAAAGAGCGCTGGTAAACGCCGCAAACGACATGGTAATCGCGGAGATTCCAACCCAGACACCACTTTGGCCATGGCGGATAGGATCAGGCTTAGTCCCAGCTACTTTCGCGGCGTCCCCCGGCGGCAGCGGCGGAGATTGCGGAGGGGCTGAAGGAAATGTTGTCGTAGACATAAACGCTCGTTTCTCTGCCGTACGTGCCGTGCGAGGAGATATCGTCTCCTCGCACGGAGGTTTTTACCCACATTACTCTTTGATAATCGATTCCGGCGAATCCTGCATTACGAAATCACCCTTGGAGCCCTTCACGCCGTACTGATACGGGTCGTGATAAACAACAGGATGCTTGCCTCCAAAATTGTCCCACGGCGGGGGCGAAGGCATGCTCCATTCGAGCGACGTTGCGTTCCACGGATTGTCTGGGGCCTTTTCTCCGCGGAAATGGCTGTAAATCAGGTTAAACAGGAAAATAAATTGCGCTCCGCCAGTGACAAAAGCGGAGATGGTAATAAATTTGTGCACCGGCATGAAGGGCGCCATATAGTCGTCCACAAACGACGAATATCGCCGCACATTGCCTACCAACCCAAGGTAATGGAAAGGCATGAAAATACAGTAGGTTCCGACAAATGTAATCCAGAAATGCAGTTTGCCGAGTGTTTCGTTCATCATGCGGCCCGCCATCTTCGGGAACCAAAAATAGGTTCCGGAAAAGATGCCGAAGATTGCGGCAACGCCCATCACCATGTGGAAATGTCCAACCACGAAATAGGTGGCGTGTAGATAAATGTCAATGGAAGGTTGAGCCAGAAAAAAGCCGCTTACCCCTCCGCTGACAAACATGGAGACAAAACCGAGAGCGAATAGCGACGCGCTATTGATTTGGATATTCGCGCCGTACAGACTGCCGAGCCAAATCAAGGTAATCACCGTCGCGGGTATGGTAATCGTCAGTGTTGGAAAGGAGAACAAGAGGGAAGAGAACGGATTCATTCCGCTCACGAACATGTGGTGGCCCCACACCAGCCAGCTCAGGAAGCCAATGGACATCATCGAATAGATGAGGACCTTGGCGCTTAGCATCGGTTTACGCATACTGTTGATCAGCACATGAGAAACAATGCCGATGGCGGGCAGGATGGCGATGTACACCTCGGGGTGCCCAAAGAACCAGAACATGTGCTGCCAAAGAAGGGGTGAACCTCCGGCATGAGCCTGTAGATGGTCGCCCACAACAAGTCCTGCGGGGATGAAGAAACTGGTACCCGCGTTTTTATCGAGGAGCAGCAACAAGCACGCCGGGAGCAGCACCGCGAAAGCCATCAATCCGATGCCCGAGGTTATAAACCATGCCCAAGTGGACAGTGGCATACGCATCAGAGTCATGCCTTTCGTGCGCAGATCCAGTGTCGTCGCTATGAAATTGAGCGATCCGAGCAATTGCCCTACGCAAAATACGGCGATGGATATTGCCCAAAGGTTTTGTCCCCAACCCAGGCCGGGTCCGGCATCATTGCCCACCGCGCTCAAAGGGGCATAAGCCGTCCAACCGGAAATGGGCGGGCCATCCGGGATGACGAACGCCGTAATCAAGATTAGAAACGCAACAAATGTGGTCCAGAACGACATCATGTTGAACCGGGGGAACGCCATGTCTTCCGCGCCGATCTGGATCGGCAGGAAATAGTTACCGAATCCTGCAAAGGGCGCGTTTGTCAGAACGAAAAAGACCATGAGGGTTCCGTGCATGGTCAATAAAGACAAGTAGTACTCCGGGGTGATAACACCGCCCGGCGCGCCGGTTTTTGAAAGAAGTTCGAGTCCCGGCACCCTCGCGGTCGGCCAAACCAGATGAAAGCGCATCAGCCAAGAGAGAACCATGCCGATCAATACTGCCGTCAGCCCCAGCGCGTAGTACTGTTTGCCGATTACCTTATGATCCAGGCTGAAGACGTGCTTCCGGATGAAACCTTTCGGCGGGGCATGTACGTGCGCCACCTGTGCGGATTGTTCTTGCATGTATCCACCTCTCTCGGGATCCCCGTGGACAAGTCCAAATCACACCGCCGACCGATCCAGAGTCTCGAACTATTGCTCGGAAGCCTTTTGTTTAAGCCACTTGTCGAAATCTTCTTGCGACATCACGTTGAGATACGCCTTCATGTTGTAGTGGCCGAGCCCGCAGAGCTGCGTGCACACAATCTCATACCGGCCCGTTTGCGTGGCGGTGAAATGGATCGCAAGGTCGAGCCCCGGCACAAAGTCCTGCTGGATTCGCAATTCCCGCACGTAGAACGAATGGCTGACATCCTTTGAATGCATAAGTAGTTGAACTTCATGGTTCACGGGAATAGCCAACTCGCCCGAAACAATGTCATCTCGCGCCGCAACGTCATTTGCGGGATCCAGTCCAAAATAGTTTCCGTTGGCCTCGTCAATCTTGTCCGGATGAATCCCGCCAAACATGCCATCCGTTCCGGGGTACCTGAAATAAAAAGCAAACTGGCCCGCCTGCGCCTGAATTTGCATCGCATTCGCCTTAGGCTGAGTAAAGTAGACATCGGCCCAGGCTTTTTGACCCAGTACGCCCAGCGCCAATACCTCGGTCCCAACAAGAATGAAGGCGGCGGCCACCATCCACTTCGCACCGCCCGGCATTTGAGTGACCTTCGTTCCGGCCTTGCGATTCGAGTACTTCCACACAAAAAACCCCAAGAGCAACTGGGCTGCAAGGAAAGAGATTCCCGCCTCCGCCATGGTGTCCGATAGTTGCTCGTCGATCGCGTGTCCATGAGTCGAAATATCGATTGGCTGCGGGTACATATGCGTTATGATCGGGTACGCCGAGAGCAGGGCGATGAGCGCTACAACCACACCAAATAGTTTCCCCATTGCCACGACCTCCCCGCGTAAATTTCCATCGCACTTCAATGCCGGATTGCAACGCCCATGGAATTTCAGTACTTGGCGCAGCCTCGAATCAATAAGGCTTTGCTTTGAACACAAAATTGACGGTTTTGGTCTCGGATCCGGCGATGGTCACATCCATCGACTGCTCGCCGTACGATTCATGCCAGGCCGTAACCGTATATTTCCCTGGCGGTAAATTCGGAAGGGTAAAACTGCCGCCGCTGGAAATAGCATAATGGGAATTCTTCATTACCGCGAATTGGCCGGACATCCAGGGATGAATATTGCACTTCACTGGAATGAACTCCGCCTTGTCATATTTCTCCATATCCGGTGGGGTGCCAGGGGGTTGCGATTTGTTCCACTCGCGATTGATCGTCGGGCGCGGATGAATGTTGTGCGACGTCTGGTCGCTATTTATTATTTCCAGTGGCTGGTTCACCTGAAAGGCCAGTACATGGGGAAGGTACTGGCAACCCTTCTGATCGAACTTTGCCGGTTGGCTCGGTGCGCTCTCATCCGGGGCCCCTGCGGAAATATAAACCACAACATTGTCCAAGCTGTTGTTTGGACCTGTAACTACACCCTCCGTGGTGATGGGTGTTTCGTGTTGTTTGGCGCAGCTTGGCTCCTTTGACATATCGATGGTCTTTTGTTTTGCCGGAGTGCCCTCGTAGGTCACTTTGCCGCTGATGGTGCCGCCGGCCGGCCTGGCGTACACAATGGCGGAAACAACCAATGCGGCCAGTGCTACTGTGCACAATCGCTTGTTCTTCATTTCTCCAATCCTCCCAGTGCCGCGATTCACTTTCTAATTCCCCTGACCTTAAGCAATTACCTGACTCCGGAACCTGTAGGCGTGCCGTGCGTCCCTGCGGCCGCCTCGAGTGCCGCGCCTTCCTTTGTCGATTTCCACATCGTCAATTCAGGGCTCTTGTGCGTCACTTGCAGAGTGCGCAGGTAATGCACCAGGTCCCAGGCCTCGTCGGGTTTGACGACGTCCGCAAACGAAGGCATGGGCGTGCCGTCCAGCCCAGTGTTAAAAATCTTGTAGAGATCCTCATTGGTCGTGCCGCACTTGAATCGCGAACCGGCTGCGAAATTAAAGGGTCGGATGGGCTGATCGTTGTTGTCGGTGAGGGTGGAAGCCGACGGACCATCGCCGCGCCCCTCTTGGCCATGGCATTTCCAGCATTCCAGCTTTTGAAAAAGCGCCTGGCCGTGCTTGATGCTGTCGACGGTGAGCGTCGGTTCCGCTGGAATATGGAGAGGTTCGCCGGGTTTTTCAGTCATCCAGCGCGGAGAGAAAGTCTTGATGAAGGCGATCAAATCGGCGCGGTTTTGGCCCGTGAGCGTCATCCAAGAAGGCATGTTGGAATTGACGACTCCGCGCTCGATGGTGTTATAGAGATCCTCGTCGGTCGGCAAGGTTCCAGTAGGAGTCGAACGGCACTTGAACGTGGCCGCCACGAAATTGCGCGGCAAGATATTCAGGTACGGCGCGTTTTCCCCGGTGCCGTCGCCCCGGAAACCGTGGCATCCCCAGCAGTAACGAAAGTAAAGCTGCTTGCCGGTGTCCGCATGTCCCGTCCATTTTCCTGCATGAGTTTGCACCTGCTGCGCCCCTGTCAGTGCCGGTAGGACTATGACCGCCAGCAGCGCTAAGAAGATCCGGATGGATTTCGTCAGTCGTGTGTGCATCGTCTCTCCCTTAGAACGCGAAGTCAAATCCGACCAATAAGCTGCTGGTGGTCAAGTTCGAACCGGTAACTGGCGAAGCGCCTCGTTGCCACTGGATGGCGTATTCATTATGGAAAGCGAAGCCTGCCCTGCTTGAAATGAACGGGTAATACCTATAGCCCACCGTCAATACATCCATGTCGCCGAAGTTTGAAGGGTTGGTCGCGAAGACCTGTTGGGACATCCGGATGATCTCGTAACGATTGATGAGTACGAGCTGCGGATTCGGCGTGTAATGCGTTTCGAACAAACCGCCGTTCCACGATGGCGCCTGTGCGCCGGTTGGAAGAGTCACATTCGCGGCGGTGTCCGAACCCAGGTAGGCGCTATCCCAACCATGAAAGTACATCGTGGTGATATCGACTTTCTTGATGTACCACTGGCCGATTGCCCCAAAGCGGTAAAAGGGCTTATTGCCAATACCCGTACCATCGATTGCAGCTCCAGCCTGGGTATACTGAGGGAAGGTCGGTTCCTGCCCAAAATAGGCAAATCCCCCGACGCGCTGCAATCCCAGACTTCCAATCTCGAAAGCCTGGCTAGCGGCGACGAATCCATCGTAGGCCCGGCCCGTCAGTATGCCTCCTGACCCATTGTTCGAAGAAAAGCTTGGATTCCCGTCGTTGGAATTCAGAAGCGCTGCCGACACGCGCGTGCGGTCATCCTTGGAGTGTCCCATCCATTCCAGACCAACTTGGTTGTCACCAATGCCGAATGAGTAGTTCTCCGTTTGAAGCGCACTCACCGGGCTAGTTTTAATGCTCGCCGGGGAAACCAAGGGTTGGAAGTGATAGTTGGCGTAGACACCTGCGACGTTTGTGAGTGTCAGGATGCGCTTTTCGGAGAGCAAATTATCCAATTCGAACTTGCCCATTTTGATGTTGAGCCAACTGCTCCCGAAAAGATTGTCCAGGCGCGCCCAAACCGATTCGAAGTGGAAGGCTCCCGTATTATCCGAGGACGGCAGCACATAGAAGGATATGTTCTTCGCCAGCGTGCCGCCGGTGTGAAAGTCCAAACCGCTCCAATCGAACCCATGCGTTGTGACTCGAGCTTCCACATTATTCGTGCCACCTACTCCGTCATCCACGGCAACGCGATTCGTGCTCTCCCGATGCCAGTTAGGCGTGATGCGGAATGTTACCGGCCAATAGCCGGGGTCCTGGTAGATGGGGGCATCGCGTTCGTTACCCATCTGAAACCCATTGTCTTTGAACGCCTGCCCGAATGGGCTGAGCATCGGCCAGCCGAGGTGGCACGCGGAGCACGGCATCCCATACTTCCGCGCGAATGCCGGAAGCGGGCGAACCTTGACTGCGGGGAATGGCAAAGCGACGGCGGGACGGCTATCCGCGAGGACCAGAGCCAACAAGACAAAACCGAGCAGAAGAACGGAAGCTAACCAAGAAGCTTTATCCCTTACGATCCGTGGAATCCGTACGTACATACCACCTCCTCTGCATGGCAATCGTCATACTTAGGTCAATGGCGATTTGCGAAAATTCGGACAGGGAAGGGGGTGTACATAATACTCACGCATGAACTTTCGAGCCGCGCCCAATCGCGGTGTTCCCGAAAGTCAATCTAACTTAACTGTTAATTCACCCATGGAAATTCAGACACATTCTCCCTTGAGGAAAATGTGTCCTATTCCCGAGTCCCTGAACCGGGGGGAATGTACTCCCGCAAAAAATCGAATGCAAGAAGTTTTTTCATTATTATTCGATTTTATTTATCCGAATCCAAATATTATGGATTAGGAAACGGCGGACCGCCCCGCATCCCCGGGATAAACTCTTTTCCGCGAACCTCCCGGGCGCCGTTTTTCACCAGCGTTCCTGCGGGTCGATTCGCAAGCAGGAGGCCCCGGAAACGCGCATCCAGGGGGGAATTGGTTTGGAAGCGATCCTCCGGGATTTGATTGCCGGGACGGAATCGGTGAATTCGCGGCAGCGGCATTTTCGGGAGACGGGACTCTCGGTAGGCCCTGGACCGGGATCCCGCCCACTACGGAAGCACCCGGCACCGAAAAGAGGGTGGGAGCATTGTATGCGGAAGACCGCGCGAGTATAGTACGGCTCAACTGGGAATCCCAAAACGGAAATTCCGGCTGAAGCGCTCCTGACAAATTCGCTAAGCCGCCCTCTGATGCGGCATCGCGACAAGAACCTATGCCAAACGCGATTTCGATTCGCGATGTGACGAAACTGATGGGAAGGCGGCTGGCGCTGCCAATCCTGGCGCTCGCCGGCTTCCTGATGATTTGCGTGGCGGGTTACGTTTGGCTGGAGGGGGTGCGCTGGGTGGATGCGTTGTACTGGACCATCCATCCCTACGCTTTGCCGCATGAGCGGATTCGCGACGCGACGAAGTTATACAGCATCGCGGTGTATATTGGGGTTTTTTCGTTTCAAGTTTGGATCGCCGAGCGAGTGCTGGTCTCCCTGTTTCATCCCGAGGGGAGAATGGCATGGAGGACGATGATGACCGATTTCGCGATTGAAAGCGCGCACGGCCACTTTATTCTGTGCGGGTATGGACAGGTGGGCCGCACGGTGGTCGAGCAACTTCGCAGCACCCAGATTCCATTCGTGCTCATTGAATCCAGCGAGGGACTCTATCGCCAGTTGCTGAACGAGGGAATTCTCGTGATCCACGGCGACGCCAAGCGTCACAGCGTTCTCGAAGCGGCGGGGATCATGCGCGCGCGGGGAATCTGCGCGTTGATCGACAATGACGCCGACAATCTCTACATCACGATCACGGCCAAGTCGCTCAATTCCACCTTGCGCGTGATCACCAGAGCGGGTCAGGAGAGATACGCGCAAGCGATGCGCAGCGCGGGCGCGGATGAAGTTGTGATTCCCGAGTACGAAGGCGGAATCGTCGTCGGACGAATGATCAACCGGACGGCGGAGATCAAGTCGCGGACCACCTAAAAAAGGGCGACGCAAGCAATCGCAAAATCGTACGACCAGTTCGGACCGTCCGTTGTCCAGCCGCGGAAAAAGTAATTTATTTTGTCATTCCCAGGTCGCCGCAGCGACTTGGGAATGACAAAAGAGTAAGGCGCTTTTTTCACAGCCTGTGCCTCTCGGACCCTGCGAACTCATTCCTCAACACGCTCGAAGCTTGAGAGTTCGCACGCCGCCGGGGAAGATGATCGCATCCTGCAAATCGAAAAGAGCATTGCCGGAACGAGCGGCAAGAATAATCCGAGAGTACCCGCTCCGCGTGGCCATCGAGCGGATTGTGTTTGGCGCGCTTCCATTTCCCAACGGTACGGCATATTATTTCAGTCATAACTTGGGTTGCCTTCGGGATTGCCCTCTCTTCGTCTCCAGGAGCAGGATGGAATTGCACCGTTGCCGGAGAGCTGCCGCTTGAAATCAATTATGCAGGAGACCGCTGTTCCGGAGCGGAACGCGAATATAATGCAAACTCCACTGCCGGAACCAAAGCAAGAACTCTCGACCAGCCGAGGTCGATGCATTCCCGCGTACGTCGCTGTCGCAATGACCGTCCTTATGATCCTTTGCCTGCTTTTCCCCGAGCCGCAGGTAGTCGCTGCAAAGGATCGCAACTTACCGAGCCCGGGGCTCGCGACGGAATTCTCCGCATCCCTCGATGACGTCCTGCAATCAGTGCAGGAAGTGCTGCACGATCAAATCGTCCACGGCACTACCATGTTTGACAAAGACAAAACGCTAACCGGTGCGACCGCGGTGGACTCCACACCTCTATTCGAACCTTGGCGCGAAGACGGGAAAGTGTTTTACAAGATTCGAACCGCGGTCATTGCGCCCCGACATTTTAAGGACAGCGCCGACCGGGGAACGATTGCCATTCGCTATATTGTCACCAGCGTCAGTCCGGAACGCACACGTCTGCAGATTAACGCGATTTTTGTCGAGGATGCGCGCCACGGCGAACACCCCTCCGACGGCACCGTCGAATCCAGCGAATCTAAAATCATCCAGGAGCATGTCCAGGCCATCCAGGATGCCAGGCAGGAAGCTGCCGAGAATCGGCGCCGCCGCGAGAGCATTGATTTGGCGAATCAAACCATAATTCGTCAGCGCGAGGATGAAACCGCGCGCGTGGCTGCCGCGGAATCTTCCGAGCGGGATCTCGAGCGGCGTGTCGATACGTTGCGCCACCAAATTGAAATGAGAATCAAGGCCCCGGGCGCCAACTTGAAATCGGCGCCATTTCGCTCCGCCGCGGATGTGGCGGCTCTATCTGCCTACACGGGCGTTTTGATCGTGATTGTCACGCCGCGCTGGTATGGCGTCGAAACGCCGGACGGCCAGCGAGGCTGGGTTACCCTGGACCAACTGGAGCCTCTTCCGTGAACATTCACAGATTCCATTTCCATAAATTCCGAAACGTCTTCTGGTTGTTGTTCGTTGTCTACAGCGCTCTTCCTCAAACCGCGGCTGCTCAAGCAGTTCCTTACGCGCGCTCCTTCTCGAAATCGAAGGAGGAAGTCGATAAAGCTCTCAACGAATTACAAGCCAACGCAGGCCAGAAACTGCCGATCGTCGATGGTTTCGTTGCAGCCGGCGACCAGCCGTTGGATCGCTACGAGCGCGCATTTTACCAGTTCTCCATCGACCTTCTGCCCGGCGCGACCAGCAATGACACCATCGTCCGGGTCTCCGCGAAAATCACTGCCTGGTTCGCCGATCGCGATCCTTCGAAATCAGGCTATCAAGTATTGCCGTCCAACGGCCGGCTTGAATTGGACTTGCTGGATCGGCTTGCGGAGAAATTTGACGGGAAGCCTGGAGCTTCCATACTGAAACCGGATGCTCCTAAGCCAAGGATTAACCTTTCAACCGGCTCACCCGTAATTTCCCTGCCGTCCGGAAACCCTGCGCTTCCCTCGGCTGGGACACTTTCAACACCCGGCGGAACGGAAGTGACCGCTCTGGCTACTCAGCGCGGAGTTGAAGAAAAGCGCATGCAACAACTCAACGCCGAGTTGCAGAGCTTGCAGGATATTCAGCGAAATCAGGCCCACCCTCTCAATTTGGTGGTCGTAAAAAAATCCGGCACTCCGGTGTTAGCGCGTCCCGCGGAAGGTTCCCACCTTCTGTTCAGCGCCGCGGCCGATGATGAGTTCGAATTTCTCGACGCGGAAGGAGGGTGGATCCATGTGCAGATTTCGGGCGCGTCTCGCGGCTATATCCGCCGGAATGGACTGGATTTGCCGGAATCCATCTCCGCGCGGCTGGAATCTCAAAACGGAAATGCCGGCGAAGAAAAGCCCGCGGCGTTTCGAATCGAGCGCGAAGAAAACAGCACGTTCCCGGGCGATTGGGAGCCATTAAAGGGAAAGACCGTGAAGATTTATACCGTGCAGCCCGCCTCGCAGGACCCCAAGGAAACTGACCCGCGGGCCAAAGTCGCCTTCGCCGGCGGATTGTTCCGGAAATTCGCGGCGGAAGCTACCGTTCCCAGTCCAGCTTTGGCCGGGATTGCCGTGATCTTCGATTCGGCGGACGGCGGTATAGTCGCGGCGACTCTGCCAAGCGTGAAACAATTCGCTGAGGGTACACTTTCTTCCGGCAGCTTCTGGAAGCAGTGCTACCTCGATCCGCCGGATGCGTTTCAAGAATCCCGCAAACCCTAGCGCGGGCCTCGTTACGAGGTCGTAGTTTAGGGAACACTTCTAATGAGGAGAAAAAGGGGCATCGTCAAAGAGATTCAACACCACGGCGATTTGGGGTTGGCAGAATGGGGCGGCCGACGTATGGTTCCGTGCCATTGAGCATTCCGGTTGACAAAACTCAATCGGACAAATATCTCTGCGTCTGAGGGTCCGCTAACGCCTGCGCCGATTTGTTCAGGTACGTGAAGAGGAGAGGAAACGCAAGTTCGCGATCCAGCGCTCACAAGCCAGACCAGCGTCGCCACGCAGAGGGAACCGGGCACGCGCTCCGCAGCCATCGCCATGTACGGCGTGCTGCTGCTCGCCTACAGTGTGAACGCGGCGGACCGCCAGCTATTTCCGCTACTCGCTCACGACGTGCGCGTTCAGTATGGCTTTTCGCTTTCCGACACCGGACTGCTCACCACAATTTTTACGCTGGGCCTTGCGGTTGCGGGTTTGCCCACTGGATTTCTGCTGGCTCGTTTTTCGCGCAAGACCGTGTTGCTTCTGGGGATTGCAATTTTTTCGCTGGGGACGGCGCTTACAGTTCTGGCGCGCGGATTTCCAGACATGCTCGTGTACCTGGCAGCCACAGGCATTGGCGAGGCCATGCAACTCACGGTGATGATCGCCATCGCCGCAAACTATTTTGTGGGCTACCGCGCTGCGGCCATCGGATCGATGAATGTTTTTTTTGGAATGGGCGCATTCAGCGGCCCAATACTCGGCGGCCTTTTGCTCACTTCCTATGCCAACTGGCACGCCCCGATGATCGTATTCGGCATTGCCGGTTTTGTGATGATCGCTGTAATCGCGTTGACCGTGCGGCCGTGGTTCAGCGAAACGCATCGCGCCGCCGATGCGCGCACCGATCGTCTCGGCGCGCCAACTCTTCTGAACAGAAACACAATTATCCTGACGATCCTCAGCGTGATCGGCGGCCTCGTCCTCTTTGGTTTTACAGGAATGTATCCCACATATTTGCGCGAAGGGCTTCATTACTCGCCGAAAACGGCGGGATTTGTCGCCAGCTTTTACGGCGCAGGAGCGCTGCTTTCCATTTTTGGCGGGTGGCTGGGTGACCGTTTCTCTCCGCGCGTCGTTCTGAGCACCGCATTCTTTTGCACCGCCGCCCTCGGTTATCTGTGCTTCCACGGATCGGGCGCGGTTGCGCCGCAAGCCATTCTGGCGTGCGCTTACGGCGCGATTGGCAGCGGCACCATTTACGTAAATCTGGCCGCCTACCACGTAAAAGCCGTACGCAGCAGTCTGTCCAGCCGCGCGTCAGGCATGTTCGTCACGAGCCTTTACGCCGCCGCAGCAGCCGCCGGCTACATCATGGGCGGAATCGCCAGCCACGGCGGATGGGCCCTCGCAGGCGAGCTGCAAATTTCGCTATTCTCCGTAATCGCCGCAGTTCTGGCTTTGACCTTGCGGCCAGATAAAATGTCTCTTTGATTTTTTCCTTGCACTGCACCAGTAGGACAGGCTTCAGCCTGTCTTCTTTTGACTTTTCTAAGCCCACAAAAATCAAAATCGTATTTTATTTCGCCAGTTCGCGATTGATCAGCCCGTAGGGAATTTCTCCTCTGAGGCATGCCAGCGCCTGTTCGATAGCGCGGAGTTGTAGCAACGCGCGCGCCTGCTGGCTGAGCCACGCCGTATGCGCCGTTACAATGATTTTGGGATGGCGCACGAGCGCGGTCCGCAGCGGCGTCACTTCCGTTTCGGATTCCACCACATCGAGTCCAGCGCCAAATATTTTTTCCGCGTCGAGCGCGGCGATCAGTGCCGCTTCGTCGATCAGGCCGCCACGCGCCGTGTTTACGATCGACGCCGTTTTTTTCATTCTGGGGAAGGCCGTTTCGCCGAGCAGATGGTGCGTAGCGTTGGTCAGCGGCGCATGCAACGAAACAAAATCAGCGCGGGACAGCAGGGCATCGAGCGAGACAAGTTCCGCGCCCATTTCACGAGCGCGAGACTCGCTCAAATAAGGATCGTGAATGATCACGCTCATTCCCAGCGCCTGCACTTTGCCCGCAAGAAGCGATCCGATTCTGCCGCAACCGATCAAGCCGCACGTCTGGCCGCGCAATCTTTGCAGCGGCGGCATTTTTGAAACGGGCCAGGTATCTTCTCGAGCCAGAGCAATTGCCGGAAGCATCTGCCGGCTGAGCATCATCAAAAGCGCGAGCGCGTGATCGGAAACTTCATCCAGGCAATAATCCGGCACGTTCGCCACCATAATGCCGTGAGCTGTGGCTGCCGGAACGTCAACTGTATCGACGCCAATTCCGTAGCGGACAATGATGCGGCAACGCTTCATAGCGGAAATTGCGCGCTCGCCAATTGGGGCGCGCGCGGTCAACACACCGTCCGCATCCTTACATAGTTCTGCAACCTGCTCCTCGGTTGTCGCTTGCCCTGTAACCAACGTGCCGCCGGCGGCTTCAACCGCGCGCCGCTCCTGTTCCACATCAGAAAAACGATAATCGGTAATGACGATTTTCAAATTTTCCCTCATAATTTCCTAATAGCACCCGGATTAAGTCGGATCGCGTAGCTTTGAGTAGCGCGGGCTTCAGCCTGCGGGGGTTAGTGCTTGCAAGGACAAAATTCCGCAGGCTGAAGCCCGCGCTACTCAAGACCAACAAATTTGACACGATCCAGTTCATAATGCCAACGGAAGCGTGCAATTATTTTCGAGGAGGAAAACTCTGTGTCCGATATTGGAATGATGCCGGTGGATTGGGAAGTGCGATTCGATTCGCAGCGCATGCTGCGGGAACGTCTGCAACGCGCCAAGGACGCGCTCAACAATTCCGATCTTGATGCCCTATTTATTTTTCGCACGGAAGATGCGCGCTACTTGACAGGTTATCGCCATCATCTTGGCCCCGCATTTATTATGGGCAACGCGGTTACCGTGTTGTCACGCAATCACGATCCAATTCTTTGGACCATGGACTTTGAGCATTGCAAGTTGCGCATGCCCTGGCTTTCCGCCGATCAAATCCGTCCGCGCGCGAATTTCCGGGAAAAAGTGGGCATGAAGCGCTGGGCGGAACAGGTCGAAGGCCTCGTCGGCTCTCTTTCCGGCAAGCGCGTCGGCATCGATATCTGGGACATCAACATGGAAAACGCGATTCGCGAAGTTTTTCCAAAGACCGAATTCGCCGACGGATATCAAAGCGTGCTCATGCGTGCCAAGGAAATCAAAACGCAGGATGAAATCTTGTGCCTCAAGATCGCTAACGCGATGACCGAAGCCGCGCTCGACAAGGGAATCCGCGCGTTGCGCCCGGGAATTAAAGAATGTGAAATTTTGGCGATCATCTGGGAATCGATGACCGCGATGGGCAGCGAGTGGACGCAGTGCTCGAACATTATTTGCTCTGGTCCTTACACTGCTCCGTATCGCCGCTTCACTTCGGACCGCATCATACGCAACGGCGATCTCGTGATCATGGACGTCGGCGCAGGGTTTAACGGCTACTGGGGCGACCTGACGCGCACTTGGGTTTGCGGCAACGTGAAACCCACGCCGGAAATGCGCGACCTGCATCAGAAGTGTTACAACGCGCTGTTCAACGCGGGAGGCAAAGTACGCCCCGGAGCGACCAACGCGGAAGTTTTCGCCGCGGCCGATCCGTATGTGCTGGACAGCCTGGGCCACGGCTCCGGCGTGAATCCGTGGGAAGCACCTTACTTCAGCCCCGCGTCGAAGGATGCGCCGGTGGTGCTCAAAGAAGGAATGGCTTTCAATCTTGAGCCGTATGCGGGAAAGCCAGGTATCGGCGGCATTCGTCTGGAGAACGATCACATCGTCACGAAGGACGGCGTCGACATCTACACGACGTATCCGTTCGACGAACGTCTCGTGAACGAAGTGCATCCGCTCGACGTAACCACGGCACGCACGAGGTAACCGCTTGGCACACGAATCCATCGGCAAAACTGGCGGAGAATTAAGCGAGGACCAGCTACCTTCCTTCCGCCTCGATGGCTGCCTGGCCGTCATCACGGGCGCGAGCGATGGGATAGGGCGGACGTTCGCCCATGCTTATGCGCGCTCAGGAGCGGAAGTGGTGTTGGTGAGCCGCACGCAGGAAAAACTTGTGGAAGCACAGCGCTCGGTGGAAGCCGCTGGGGGCCGCGCCCACATTCTCCGCGCCGACGTCAGCAAAATGGATGACATTCGATCGATGGAACAGGAAGTATCCCGGCTCGTAAAGGGCCGGGAACTTTCTCTAGTGCTGGTCAACTGCGCGGGCTTTGGATTCACGAAGGCCGCGCTCGACACGACCGAAGAAGATTGGGACCGCGTCCTGGATGTTCAGGCGAAGGGAACATTTTTCTGCTCCCAATTCATGGGCAAACTGATGATCGAACGCGGTTACGGCAAGATCATTAATCTGAGTTCGACATGGTCCGTCAGCACAGATATGGGCAAGAGTGTTTACGGCATTGCGAAAGCAGGCATTTCGTACATGACGGCTGCGCTCTCCACGGAATGGGCTCCGCTCGGAGTGCGCGTCAATGCAATCGCTCCAACCTCAACGCTAACGGAAAACACCAGCCGCACGTTCCGCGAAAACGAAGCTCGCGCGCAGAAGCTGCTCAGCCGCATCAAGCTTGGCCGATTTGCGCAGCCTTCCGATTTGGTTGGCGCCGCAATTTTCCTGGCAAGCCCCGCTTCCGATTTCATCAGCGGCCACACGCTCTTCGTCGATGGCGGTTGGCACGCCGCCCTTTGATCTAAGTAGCATAGGCTTCAGCCTTTGGGTTTTGGGCCTTGCACGAACGGAAGTCCCTACGGATTGCCTCAAATCGCGCGAGAGCAAATTTGCCACATCGAAAATAAAATTTTCCGGGCCCTTCTCTTTTCTCTGTGTCCTCTGTGTTATGCCTCTGCATTTCGCGCGGCAGGTCAAGGGCTTAACACAGAGGACACAGAGAAAAGAGGAGGGCACGGAGAGGCGCGAGTCATAAAACACAGGGCTGCTACGCGATTCGATGCTTGCGCGGACTAAATTCCATAGACGGAAGTCTGTGCTACTTTAAACCGCAAACGGTATTGAGGATGGGCGACGTGATGGAATTCACGCCGCCCGAATCGCGCTGGAGGCAAACCGAACTACTTCACCAATTTAAATTTATCCACGCGCCGCCCGATATCCGTTTCCGCAACGTAGATATTTCCCTTGGAGTCGATATCCAGCGTGTGGCAATGCGTGAATTCGCCAAGTTGATGGCCTGGCCTGCCGAACTTCGTGATTTCATTCCCGGTCTGGTGATCGAGAATGTGGACAAGTTCGTTGCGGCCGTCGGCCACGATCATGTATTTCTGTTCAGGATCGCGCGAAAAGCGCAGCCACCATGCCGTGCCCCACACGTCCGGCGTTTCTTCCTTGTATCCCTTGATCCAGATGTTCTTCTGAAATTTGCCCATCTTGTCGAACACCTGAATGCGATTGCCCTGGCGGTCGCAAACATATACGAGGCCCGCTTTGTCCATTACGACGCAGTGCACGACGCCCATGAATTTGCCGCCTTCGCCCGCTGTGGATTCCGCAGCCGTGGCTTGCTCGCCAAACTGGCGCAAAAACTTTCCATCCTTGTCAAACACGACGATGCGATGATCGCCATAGCCATCCGCAATGTAGATATCGCCATTGGAAGGATCGACCGCGATATCCGCCGGCTTGTTCAGCAGCGTCTTGCTACGGTTCATGGCGATGCCGGTAATCAGGCCCGTGGAGCTATCGAACAAGCCCTTGGTGCCGATCTGCAACAGCATCTTGCTGCCGTCGTGCGTATATTTCTGCACCAGAGCATCGTCGTTCCCGGCCACGTAAATATTGTTGTCCTTATCCAGAATGCAGCCGTGGATGGAAGCAGGGGCGGTTTTGAATTCTCCGAATGTGTTGACCAGATTGCCGTCAGAATCGTATTCGAGCACCGGAGGCGCCGGCGTCCCAACCAGCTTTTCCTTGTCCTGCAAATCGCCGCGGTTCACTTCGAAAACGTGGTCCTGTGCATCGACGCAAATTCCACCCGCGCGTCCTGTGACCATCAGCCCAGGCAGCGGCTTCGGCCATGTGGGATCAATCTCATACTTTGGAACTTGAGCGTTTGCCGGACGGGTCCCGATCAAAAGTGTCGCCATGCCTGCCATAAGCAGGACCTTGCTTTGAAATATTTTCTCTATTTTCATTTCTTTTCTCCCTGGATAATTCGCCGCTGAATATTTGTAGCAGACCTTCGCAAAGCGCAAATCCCAATCTTTAGACTCCGATTATTTCCAACCCGTTACTTTTTATTCTTCAACCCAAGTTGCAACGCTTCCGCCAGATGCAGCGCGCGGCGTCCCGTAGCCTGATGGATTTGCTCGCGGCAACTAAACCCGTCGGAAACGATGAGCGCATCTTCGGGCGTATTCCTCACGGCGGGCAATAGCACGCGCTCGCCCACCGCTTGCGAAACTTCATATTTATCTTTCTCAAAACCAAAGGGGCCCGCCATTCCGCAGCAACCGGAATCGATGGATTGCAGGTCGGCGCCGGTTTTCTTCAGCACGGACTCTTCCGCGCCAATCCCCATGATTGATTTATGGTGGCAGTGTCCATGCAACAGAACTTTTCCGGAAAGCCGCGGTGTAAATTCAGGAGCGTAGCGCTCCAGAAATTCGCTGAGCAGAAATGTCTGATTGCGCAGCTTGATGGCGCGCGCGTCATGCGGAAACAGATTGCGAAGTTCATCGCGGAATACGGACGCGCAACTCGGTTCCAGCACCACCAGCGGAACACCGGCAACAATTTGCCTGGTGAGAACGCTCATCACCCGTTCCAGATATTCTTTCGCTTCGTTGAGCAAACCGAAATCGTACAGAGGCCTTCCGCAGCACAAATGAATCTGCGGAACCATCACATTGAATCCCGCGCTCTGAAGAACTTCCAGCGCCGCGCGGCTCGTATCCGGATGAAAATAGTTGTTAAACGTGTCCGCCCACAAAATAACGTCGGTTTTTCCGTTCGCGTGCGCTGTGTGCGTCGAACCGCCAATGTCGGCCACTTTATGTTTCCTGGCCCAGCTCTGGAACGTAGTGGTCGCAAATTGCGGCATTTTTCGCTGCGGTGCCAAATGCAAGAGGCCTTGCATGATTTGCTTAAAAATAGGCGCGCTGCTGAAAAAATTCGCAAGCCTCGGAGTGTGCGATGCCAGCTTCGCCCAGCGGTCGATCATGCCAAACGCGTACGCATGCAGCGGCCGGCTCTTTTCCTCGTAATAGTGAGCCAGGAATTCCGCTTTGTACGTGGCCACATCCACATTCGTCGGGCATTCCGATTTGCACGCCTTGCAGGCGAGGCACAGATCGAGCGCCCTCTTGACGTTTTCGTCCTTCCACCCATCATCGATCACTTCGCCCTGCAAAACTTCGAAGAGCATGTGCGCGCGGCCGCGCGTGCTGTGCTCTTCCTCGAGCGTCACCATGTAGCTGGGACACATCGAGCCGCTGTCCTGCTTGCGGCATTCGCCCAGCCCGATGCAGCGCAACCCAGCCTTGGCGAAAGAACCATCGTCATCCGGAAACTTGAAATATGTTTTGGGATCGTGCGGCTTGTAGTCCGCTCCCAATCGCAAATTCTCGGTGGGCAGATACGCGTTCACCACCTTGTTCGGATTCATTTTATTTTCTGGATCCCAAGCGGATTTAAATTCCCCGAATGCCCTGATTAATTCCGGGCCATACATTTTCGGAAGTAGCGCGGCGCGGGATTGTCCGTCGCCATGCTCGCCGGAAAGCGAGCCGCCGTAACTCACGACAAGATCAGCTGCGCGGTCGACGAATTCCGCGTAATTGCGGATTCCCTGTTCGCTCTGCAAATCGAAACTCACGCGCATGTGAATGCAGCCGTGTCCAAAATGCCCATAGAACGCAGTGTGATAATGATATTCGTCGAGCAGTTTTCTGATGTCTCGGAGGTAGTTGCCCAACTTCTCCGGCGGGACAGCCGCGTCGTCCCAACCTTCCCACTCCGGCGGCATGCCGGGAGCGGCCGCCGCCGCGCGTGGCCCGGACTCGCGCAACTTCCAGACGTGGCGCGCTTCCGCCTTCGTGTAGACGCGTATGTTGGGAGGATCGGTCGAGCGACTTATTTGATCCACTAATTGTTGGGCAGCGGCTTCGGTCTCTGCCGGATCGTTCGAGCCGAATTCCACCAGCAGAAAGCCGCGCCCCTCGGGAATCAGTTCCAGGTGGGGAGCATTCTTTTTTTTCAGGCCATCGACAATGCTTCCCTCAAAACCTTCAAGGCCAATGGGTTTTAGGGGCAAAATTTCCGGCACATGATCTGCCGCGGAAAAAGTATCCGGATAGCCGAGGCAAACGAGCGAGCGGTGCTGCGGACTTTGGATGAGGCGCAGTTTGGCTTCGAGCACGATCATGCACGTGCCTTCGGTTCCGACCAGCGCTTTCGCCACATTGAATCCGTTTTCCGGCAGCAGCTGATC
>Ga0182024_10007181_pt1 | contig 24106 bp, 10 predicted proteins | sample P32metaG_FD_120480 | JGI IMG/M metagenome (GOLD analysis project Ga0182024, IMG submission 120480) | Permafrost microbial communities from Stordalen Mire, Sweden - P3-2 metaG (Illumina Assembly) | ecosystem: Environmental > Terrestrial > Soil > Wetlands > Permafrost | place: Sweden: Stordalen...
AAGGTATTCTCCCAAAGCTACATTTCACAGATGTTGAAACAGGTTCTGCAGCGACGGCTTCGGCATACGATGGAAGACAGGTTCCCCAGGCAACTGCCGTGCATGCGACCGAACAAGACGCGACCATCATAAAAGATTGCAGTCAGGAACCTTGTCGAGTCAACGGCATCAACTACACAGATAATTTCGCCATACCAGGCAACCAGAAGGTACCATTGCTTCACTCTGATGGAAGCCCAGTTCGCGATCCAAGCGGCAATCCGGTTTATCAACCGAGAAGGGCCAATCTCGAATTCATGGCCGAGCAAGCTCGTTTTGAAGCAGTGATCAACTCGGTTTCACAGGGGCCAGTTGTCGCCCTAACGGGAGTGCTAGCCAAGTTCAGGCACAACGGGCCATGGGATTTCCAAAGATTTAGGACCGACCAATCGCGGACGATTTTTACGGGCGCCTACACGGACTTCAGCAACATCGCCATCGGCTATGTCGGAGCGTCGCTCGGAGTCAATCCTTCGCAGACGGCATACATAGCTGACCGCTATTGCCAGACAGTGCATTGTCACTTCCGAGAGCCTATGTCTAAGCCTCCATTTACACATCTACCGGAACGCGATGTTGCAGACTTCGCAATCGGATACAGGCTATGGCTCGAGCGACACCCTGGGCTACCCGTACCAGCCAAATAAACACGAAATAGTTCTCCTTCTTTGGTATCTGATGATGGCTCCAAACTCAACAGCGTAGAGAACAATGCTCTCGATAGATCTCATGGCGACCAATGGGCATTGCGCATGGTTGCTGTATGAACACCAAATGTATGAGCGACCTCGTTGACAGACTGGCCTTCACAGACAGCCGTGCCGTCGTTTGTGAGAACAGACCGATAATTCACTAACGCCACTTTTCGTTCCGATGTTCCCCGGACCCCTTATTAGCTGATGGTTGGCTCTGACCAGCAGAATGAAATGACTCGCTGCTGTTTTGGGCTGGTGCCATCGCTGCCTGAAGTTGCCACAGAACGAATTGATATCCCGTTACTGCCCCAACCACTACAAATACCAGCGCTGTGCCGACGATTATTGCCCACAGAGTGCTGACTTTGATTGATACAGTTTTGGCAGGCTTCGGCTGCTCCGGCAATCGCACATCTGCCGAAGTTCTTGCGACCGCCTGACCCTTAAAGACCGCCGAGAGATCGTGGGCCACCAGTCCAAGGTTCTGATAGCGATCGTCGGGAGATTTACGCAACATCTTGCTCACGATCTGCTCCAGAGCAGGGGGGAACTGCTTGCCTAAAGAAGCTTCCTTTAACGACAAAGCAGGCTGGTTTTGATGCAGCACCATTGTGGTGAGCGGATTTGCTCCCATATGCGGCGGAGCACCGGTCAACGCCTCGAATAAAACACACCCCAGAGAATAAATATCCGAGCGGTGATCCAGCTTGGAGCCTGAGCATTGCTCCGGGCTCATGTAAAAAGGGCTGCCGAAAATTTCTCCAGTGCGAGTGAGAGCTTGCATGTCCTCCATCATCAGCTTAGCGATACCAAAGTCCAAAACCTTGATGCTCCCTTCATCGCCGGGCGTCGTAGCGTTCACAAGCATGATGTTGCTGGGCTTTATATCGCGATGCACGACACCTTGATCGTGCGCGTAATTCAGCCCCAGACATACCTGGGCAAAGATGCGAGCGGCGTCATCGACCGAAAAAGGACCGCTCTGCCTCAGCCTGTCAGCGATAGTGATGCCGTCAACCCAATCCATGATGAGAAACGGCTGTCCGTCATCCAACAAGCCAAAATCATGAACTTGAACGAGATTGGGATGATCGAGCAACGACGCCGCTTTGGCCTCGAGCTGAAATCGCCGCATCGAGAGATCCGAAATATTGCACTTATCTAAAGTCTTGAGCGCATAGTCTTTGCCAATAAAAATCTGCTGAACACGGTAAACGACCCCCATGCCGCCCCGGCCCAACATGGCGATGACTTTATACTTCGCACCGACTATCTGCCCCTGCCAAAACTCGTCGGTAGCGTGATCGCCCAACTTTCTGTTCAACGATTCGTCGGTGGTCATTTCCCATATATTCCCAGCCCAGCAACCACTCATACTATCCAATCGCAGTGAGCCGATCTCACGTGAGGTTCCTGTATTGAGTCTCTGAGCAGCGTCGAGATTCGGAAACAGGGGAGAGAGCGCGATTGTTTGAGGCCTCGCCAGCCCACCGGCGTGCAATTTGCCGCGCCGTGAGGGCGGATGATCACGGTCAAATTAAATGATTCGGCGGTCAATCAGAGCTGGAACCGGATGAGTACGGTCCTGTTTAGCGCGTCAACGCCGTCATTCTTGGAGCGATGTGCTTTGATTTAATACCAATCTTACTGCCTGCACCCTCGGGTTTTTCCTGTAGGTTATCCAAGAGCGATCGGCAATAATCGCTTCGAGTTAGCAGAATCGCGAAGAGCAATCCTCGCTGTTTGAACGCGCGCTTGGAGTGAGCCATGACTACTGAGACAAAAGAGCTACAAGAAAAAATCGCGCTTCACAGCAAAGTAGAAGATTATGCAATATTAGTTGCCGCCGCCCCCGACGCAGATGTTTTGGGCGGAGAAGCACGTGGCGCAAATGTTTCCACCGAAGAAGCTCCTAGTGAAAAAGTCCCCAACGGGAAAGCTCTGGACCAGGAAGTTTCGCTAGCAGAAAGATCCGTCGCGGAAGTTTCTACGAACTCACAAAGAGAGAATACAGAATCAGTCGGTCCTTACGAAATAATCGACAAGATCGGTTCTGGCGGCATGGGCATTGTCTATAAGGTACGCCACAAAGGGGCAGGCAAAATTCTGGCATTGAAAGGGCTGCGTCAGGAGCTTGCCAGCGATCCGGTAAACGTCAAACGATTCCAACAAGAGCTAAAAACGACAAGCGCACTCACTCACCCCAACATCGTTCCTATTTACGATAATGGCACCACAATTGGTGGCTGCCCTTACTTTGTCATGGAATATCTCGACGGTCTAACTCTCGAAGAAATACTCAGAGAAGAAGGCTATCTCGACCTTGACCGATTTTTCGACATCTTCGAGCAAGTCTGCGAAGCACTAATTCATGCACACGAAAAGCGCGTCATTCACCGAGACCTCAAACCAAGCAACATCATGCTATCTCCAGCAGATACCGGCTTCGAGCTAGCAAAGTTATTAGACTTCGGCATCGCGCGCGTCTTTCAACAAGCGAGCAAAGATGGCGTGCGGCTGACGCAGCTCGGCGAAATCCTCGGCAGCCCAGCCTACATGAGCCCAGAACAGTGCTTGACACAAAAGCTCGATGAGCGATCTGACGTTTATTCCCTTGGTGTTGTCATGTACGAAGCATTAGCTGGTACGGCGCCTTTCAGAGGCGATAGTGCAGCGCAAATCATCATGGGGCATTTGAAAGACAAACCAAAAGGAATCGCTCACCTGAGGCCAGACTTCAACATTCCACCAGACCTCGAGCTTTTGGTCATGACCTGCCTGGAAAAGGATGCTCAACTTCGCTATCAATCCATTGCGGCGCTGCACCATGAGTTGAAGCGTATTTCACTATCGATGCACGCGCGCTCGATCGGTGCGCGCATCAGCACCGCCTGCCGTCATATGCGTGTGCGCGCCTGGCGCTCTGCCCGCCGATTTGTCGAGACGCGGCGTCGTTGGGCACCGCCGCTGATACTATCAGCCATACTTGTCGCAGGAACGGCATTCTTCTTCCAATCACAAATCAAGCCCGTGAGCGTGCAAACATACATCGACAGAGCAGATCTGGCAATGCTTCACCAGCATTACGACGAGGTGAAGCGCGAATGGGACGCCGCGATCAAGTTGGCCGCGAATCCGAACTGGCCCAAAGACAAGCTAGCCGAGCTGAACGAGCGCGCAGGTGACGACTTGATTTCACAACCATACTATCAGGTTGCAATGGGTCAATCCTTGTCAGTCACGCTCTTGGACAGAGACCAGGCGTCGCAGGGGTCCATAAGCACTGAGCGCTGTAACGAGGCGTTAGCTTTCTATGATCAGGCGATTGAACTAACAAAGGGAAATGCCAATGACCACACAATGGTACGTCTCTTGTCGAAAGCCTATTCCGTCACAACCAGTGAGCCTAACAGTAACGACGGCGACAAATATCTGGAAGCGCTTCTTCGCATCGCCCCAAAAGATAGGAAGAACCCGCAACTGTTGCAACAGCTGGCGCAGGCCTGCAAAAACTCAGGAAAAACTGAGCAAGCCATCGCCCTATGGAAGGAGGCCTTGCCCGATCCAAACGCAGTGACAAATCTCGCCAACACATATGAAGAGCTTGGCGATACCAAAGCCGCGATTGCCACTTGGAAAAAACTGCTGCCATCGCACAACACCGAGGCCTTTCAGCATCTGGCCACGCTGTACGAGAACGATATGGACCTCGCCAATGCAATGAAAATGCGCAAAGACTACATCTATTATTTGAAAAATCTGGCAATAATCCAGCATAACAACGGCTACGGCATTCAAATGGCCGATCAACTTGCAGCGCTGAGCGTAGATGCCGAAAGGCTGGGACACAGCGATGAGGCGACGCAATATTTACTCAAAGCGCACTCGGCCAAGGAAGCTGCGTCTCTTGTATCTTTTTGACTCGCGGATCCAATTATATTGATAGAACCTAGCACACAGCCAAACTGCTCGGAAAAATTTTTTCTACGCTGGTCGCCAAAAAAAATCGCGCCATGCCCTACTAGGCACCGCCTGTAGTGCGCACACGCGCTTGCAAGGCGTTCAGCAGTACCGTTTGAAGCGGCGCAGGCGGCTATATCAACTGATCTTCTGTTTCTCGCACTTTCTCTGTCTTGGTGGTTGCTTCTTTTTTGCTCTCTTCTTCTTCAAGCCTGTACGCAATCCACGTGCCCGAGCTGCTCATGATCCTACCGGTCTCCTCATTTTGCGCATAAATCGTCCACGTGCCGCTCATGCTCTTTCCGTCGTCGCTCATGGAACCCACATAGTCAACAGGGGGTCCATACTGTCCGAAAACATGAATGATCTGCTTCCCTTGTTTCTCTATTTCATGAGTCTGTCCAGGCTTCGAATACTGCTTGGTAAACTGCACTGACGGAAAAGAGAATGATCCTGAGAACGACGCTGATGGATGCTCAGAATCATCAATGATGGTTCCATCTATTGTTTTGTCCGGACGTTCGTGGACGAAGGCGGTAAATCCGCAGCCACGGTTGGGAATGGGACTGTGACTATATTGATACCGACCGCGCCATTCGCCCTCTATTTTATGCGCTCCCATCCACCACTCCCTTCCAATGTTTTATTGGCTGATCCGGCATAATCTTTAGTTTCCCCAAAAAGCTGGAACACCATCTCCAATGATGATAAACAATGGCGCCGGGCGTTGGTATATGGGTGTAGCGCAGAGTTGGCGTGGGACGTTGTGTGATCATTGGCACTGCCTGTTCATCTGCGTCCAGTCGGGAGACAGTTAAGGAAGTGAAGGGAGCCAAACTCGTATGGCAGATCGAATCGCTATATTGGGAACAGGTGAGGTTTAGCAATCCTCCTGCTCGACTATGATGCCCAAACGGCATCCAGTGCGTGTGCCCCAACGAATGGCGAGATGACCACTATGAACGATATTACAAACAAAGTTCTGGAAGCAATGTACTGTGATGGCAAAGGGCAACTGGCGGAATTAGTAAGTTCCCTTCCTGAAAGTGAGAAGGAGCTGTTGATTGCTCCATTAATCCCGATATTGCAATCAGATAGCCCGTATGATCGAATGAATGCCATCTACGTGCTCGGGCTGCTCGGTCCTTTGGCATCGCCTGCGGTGCCGGCTCTCATCCAGGCGCCTGAAAATGCCAGATTGGCCAACGTGGCCTGGGAGGTGACTAAGACCTTGCCGAACATTGGGGCAAGCTGCGTCGTGCCTGAGCTGATCAAGGCTTTAGGGCAAGCGCCGGCAGAAGCCGCAAACGGTTGGGCGTCAAAGGACCAGGACGCCCGCATTATGGAGCATCTGGCTGCCTTTGGACCAGCTGCCATCACTGCCGCTCCCTATCTTGTTCCTTATCTGGGCTGTTACATAGCAGAAAAAGCCCTGGCAAGCATCGGATCTGCTGCCATACCGGCTGTCATTGAGGAGGTTCAGCGCGGCGAAAAACGTCATCCCCGGGTCTATAGCAATGCCGCTGATGTTCTGGCTGCCGTGGGCGTGGCCGCCAGCCAACCGTTAAGTGAGGCATTCGATCAAGCAAAGACTGAAGAGGCGCGCCTGTCCATTTTGCAGATATTTCGTGCCAAGCCCACTCCCTCACATCGCACCTCCTTGCCGATTGAGCTCTACTCAGTTCTGATGGAAAAATGCTTCGCCAGCGCAGACCGTAAAGAGTCTCGGGAAGCGCATGCAGTTTTCGGTGCATATGGAGCGGCCGTGATTCCATTGCTTTCAGCCGGCATGTCGAATTCTAATCCTTATATCCAGGCCAATGCTGCTGCTGCCATGCTTAAATATGTGCCCGATGACAGTACCGCCCTGGAAAAGCTGCTTACATTCTTTGCTCATAATCATGAGCAGGTAAGAATGGTTGCACTAAGGGCGGTGACTGATGCCGGCGGCAACTGCGAAATGTTGGTGCCGGCTGTGATGAAGGCACTGACAGATCCTGACTCTGAAGTGCGTCGGCAAGCTGCGGAGTGTCTGAAACAGCTGGGACAGATTGCGCGCATCATTAGCAAGCTGCAACAGTCTTGCTCTGTTGCCGAATTCGTACATACCGATGTGAGCGATGTATCTTTGCCAATGCCAAGTGACACATTCATTAAAGACACCCTGAAGCATCAGTTCTCCGAGAATGTTCAGTTCTATTCCGCTCACCGCATGGACCAGCCAAAATTCCTGAAAAGGCACATTCTTGTTGAAGTAAAAGGCAGTCCATTTGGACAGAAAAATATGTGGAGCGAGGCCAGCGGCGTGTACGCATATGACGGTAAGCAGCTGCGCTATCTGGATCCGCAAAATGGAAAGAATATCGTTTCAGACATACTTCGGGACGAGCTTCTGCTGATGGATCAGGTTGATCCATCTGAGTTTGCCTGGTTCCTCAACGGAACACTTTTGGGCGGATTTGCCTATCAAGCTCATCGAGTTGTGGAGCCTTCCCGCAATGGCGCCGACATCGGGCTGGAGCTTGTGACAAAGCCTTCGCTGAAGGCAGTCGAAAGCGGAGGATGGATGATTGAATTTTGGAGCAAATGTGAATGGGGCGCATGCACGCAGACCTACTGCTCGTTCCAAGAGCACCACTACTTCATTTCCGAGCAATTCGATATCACATACGAAGAAAAGCTGAAACTGGAAAGCACGTTCAACCGCTGAGCCAGACGCTTTAGTTGGTTGGCGAAGGCGAGAAAAATCCGTTGGTATGATGCCGCAGATTATGAATCTACTGGAGGGTGCACGATGAATCCGATTGCAGGACTTTTGGAGCAGCATTGGCAGGAATTGCAGGATTTGCGCGCGCGGTATTGGGACCATGCCTTAAGCACCGAAGCCGCCGATCGAGAACGGCTCGAACATGCTATCGCCAATATCTATGCGCTGCATGATTTGGCCGCACCACAGGTGGTGTGGTTGAATTCCTTGCTGGATGCCAAAATGTATTCAGCCCTGGGCACTTATATTTCCGTTCCCCATGTGAACTTTGATATGAGAGGGCCGTTTGGCCGCTATGGAGGGAAGGAAGGATTTGTGACGATGCATACTAACAGCGATGAGGAGACTCATAGGAAGTTACTGCAATCGGAATTTCCCACTCTTTACTCGGAGGAAAAGCCTGAAGAGCACCTGTCGACCCTGATTCGCAAAACTTTCTTGCAACCCTGTCTGGATGGGGGAGGCTTATATAGAGCGCTGCAAAGCTCGGTGGGAGTGGTGTCGACGAATCCGTTCAAAATCATCCTCTTGGAGGCTGGTCGTGTGCCTGAAGGCTGCACCATGGCTAATGTAATAACTGGAGACATGTGGAACGAACCATTGCCTGCCATTCTCAACATGGTGGACAGCGTGCTCCAGGATCGTTTTGAGCAACGGGTGGATGAAGTAGATGATGCTGAATGGCTTACCCTCTGGGAACGCTATCAGTTTAGAGATGAAAAATGGCGAGATTTCGGACCACAGTTCAAGCAGATGTCCCGCGAACGACGAGATGAAGTAAAGCTCTACTTGAGTCGCATCCTGGCACTCGAGCATGTGCCATCTTTCAATCCGATTCACGAAGCCATCTCCTGTGCCAGGATCGAGGCACTGGAAGTGATGGGGCGAGGAGACTATTACGCGAAACTGAACGGCTTCAGAGATGCAGTAAAGGCCGGCGGCTGGTGGTGGCCGTTTGAAGGAGTTTGTTTTGCCTGTGACAATCCGGTCGAAATACATCTGGACGCGCAGAACCGCTTGCATAATGAAGACGGCATGGCTATGCATTTTGGAGATTGGGGATTCTGGGCGGTGCACGGTGTGCGCGTACCGGAGGTAGTGGTGAGGAACAAGTTTTCCGCAGCCGAGATAGATGCCGAGTCTAATGCCGAAGTGCGCCGCATGATGCTTGACCGCTACGGCATCTCCAGATACGTCATGGAAAGCGGTGCCGAGGAAATGCACAAAGATGATTTTGGTAAACTGTACCGCAAAACCCTACCGGATGGGCAGCCCATCTGCCTGGTGGAAGTGATTGACAAAACTCCGGAAGCGGATGGCAGTCACAAGAAGTATCATCTTTGCGTGCCACCAAATGTCACCTCTGCCAGAGAAGCTGTGGCCTGGACGTTTGGGCTGAGCGCGCAAGAGTACGATCCGGAGCAGGAAACCTGAGCCCGCCTCAATGCGAGGTGAGGACATATTCTGACTTGTCACGGAGGCTTCAATGCCAATTCAAAACCAGGATTATGGACGCGAGATTGATGGATTACTGAGCAAGAACCACGTCTTAAGAACACACGGCCAACATGAAGAGGCAACAGCACTTCAGTGGAGGGCATTGGCACTGGCAGACACTCACTTGCCGGATCGTTTGTGGCCACTCTGCAGCAGTATCGCCGAAAGCATGCTGCCGGAAGGGGAAAACCGCTATGAAGATGCCCTCGCTTTGCTAGATCACGCATCTGTGCACTTGAAAGGATGGCAGAATAACGCTGTGGGCCAGGCGCTTAGACAATGTCATATCGATTTCATCAAAGGCAAAATTTACACACTGAAAAAACAGTATTCACACGCCGAGCCCCTGTTGCTAAGCTCCTTACTTCCGATCTGCGAGAGGTCTGGAGGTCATTGGGTGTTAGAGGGACAAAAACTGCTTGCTGACTGCTACGTGGACAGCGGTGATCTTTTGCAAGCGGAAGCGTACTACAAGAAAGCAACGGATCCACATATTCACCTGGACTGGTTGAAGACGTATCATTCCCTCCTTGAGCGCTTGGGTAAAACTTCGACAGCTGCAGAAGTCGCGCAACGCATTAGAGACTACGCACCATGCATGGGTTTTGGTTGTGGACATGAGCAGATAGAAGAGGTGCTGAAATGGGTTCCGACCATGGAAGTCACGCAAGAAGAATGCGATCGCGTCATGAAGAAGTACACGCAAGCACCAAATGCCGATGCTTGTTATGACGAAAAACCTAACAAAGTCCCCGATTACCGGGTACTGCTTGCCAGGCTCTTATCACACCTCGCGAATGACTGCGGAGCAGAGAAATACTTTCTTGCACACATGCACCTTGAAGAACAACCCAGCGGCAAGTTTCTCATCGGCACTCTAGAGCAATACAAGGATTACTTGAAGCAAGCCGATCGGATGAACGAAATACGACAACTCGATAGTACGATTGACCAGCTCAAGATGAAGTTTGCCAATGAGGTGCCATAGTCGGAGCGCGTGTTGTTTTTGGCGCCTCCGCAACCGTAACAGCGCCTCCGAGGCAGTTTCTACCTACACAACAACTGCTTCCTAAGTTCAGCTCATCGCGCCGCTGTTTCTACTCAAACGTCCCGGCTCTGCGTCTTTCTTCCTCCTCTTCTTTGGCGACGCCGGGCATTGACTGCCTGATTCGTATATCAATGGACTTCTTCTCTTGCTCCAGTGGCTCGATCGCTGCGTCAACAATCTTTTGATAACGTTGCATGGTCGGACCTGGTTCCGGCGGAGGACTCAACAAAGTGCCGGTGATCATGTGCTCATTCATGCGCTTTTGATAATCGGCAAGTTCCTTTTCATAAGCTTGTCTATCTGATTCGGGCATCGCCGCTACGATTTTATCGATTCGATGCCGAGCTTCTTCTTCGAGGGGTTTGAACTCTTTGTTCTCTTCGTCGTGGAACTGTTTCATCAGCGGCGACTCCGCAGGCGTGAAGAGACCTGGTTGCCGAGTCAATCCGCCCAACCCTTGCGGTTGATCATTCACCAGTAAAACTGGAAGACCCGCTTCGTCCCCTTGTCGGCTGGCGGCGAAACTCCTGGCCCACTCGGCATGTGCTTCCTGCGCGTATATGTCTCTCGACAATGTGGTCGGTTCGACGGACGGCTGGGGGCAATCGCTGTGATTATCATTGGCCTTTGCCGATCCAAACAAACTCATCGGGTGCTCCTTTTGGTTTAGGTGCGGCTGTGTGTTTGACCAGGCAAACAGACTGACAGGATACTCCTTCGGGGATCCGTCGCGAATGTGTTGCTTTGAGAGGCATGCTAGGTGGCGCGTTGAAGACCAGCGCCAAACATACGAAAAATATGTGACACGCTTGCAACAAGCTTCGAACATTTTCGTGACAGGTCGATTCAGCAATCAGGTATCCCTTGCAAAACCGCGGTATTAGACAAATGGTTCGAGGCTGACAGCCATACGGCACTCCCTGTAATCTAAATAGCGGTGAACGGTGCACCATAATTGGTGTCAACTCGTCCGGCGAGAATTATTAGCCGCAATACCACTAGTAAACGAACGCCTATATCATATTGCTTGTTCGCTTCGGCGATGACATTTGTATGACAACGATAGCTCTTCTGATGGTGCAACCGAAGACGCGATACCGCCGTTGCCGCACCTCACAAATCTCCCATGTTTCTGCCCATGCTCTGACCGGGATCAACCTTATTCTCAAGGCGGTCATCAACCATTTTACTGCGCACCAATATCTTCGGCTCGGCTTGGCGCCTGCAGGTCAAAACCCGCATTCGTTGTCGAGACGTTGTATGTCACCTGTAAAGCACTCTCGAATGAGCGTGCTCACGTTTTTTAGCCACCACTTGAGGGTAGCTATGTCTTTTGCTCCGTCAATTGAACAGCGTCAAGCCGCGGTTGCCGAAAAGTTTCGCACTGAGTTTTTCGACAGTGCGATTCAAACTTCCGTGAAGGCGATGACTCTGCCGGCGGTGACAAAGGAAGTATCCGAGATCTTGGCAAACTTCTCGGTCCAAGACATATATCACGACGCAGCAAATGAAAGACTGCAACGGTCGAGGGAAAAAACTAGCTCTCATGCCGTTGTTGGCCAGACTGGCGACAGTGGAGAAATGCAATGGATTGAGAAATTATTAGCGGTAACCGGCGGTCCCCTTGAAGCAGTTCACCGTCGTTAGCGTCACCGCTATCGTTTGGTGTTGGCAAATAATAAATGAATCTGGCAAACTACGAAAATCTTTGTTCCTGTCCTCTCAAGGAAGACAGCGCCCGCATGAAAGAAACGCCAAATTGGAGCGCTCAACGACGCATTCACACACGAGCAGGCGCGCAAGATCGCACTTGTGACCGGTTCATCGCGTGTAAAAGGGGTAAATTGGATTGGACACGTTGCTCCGTCTATTCCGGTTGCGCAATCCGGTCGGACAAATCCGATCTCGGCGAATGCTAGCGACTAAAACGCAAGGAAATCATCAGTACACATAATGGCAAACTCGGCGCGCGGAAGGGCACATCAAGAGGACTGAATCGAAATGGACATGCTTACTGAGACCGACTCGTACATCTCAACTAATCTGCCGGGATGCTTTAATGATCTCGCCGCCGGCCAGGAGATCGTTTTAAGCAAGGCTTTTAGGCGTGATCAGATCGCCTGGATTGTCCTCAAGCATCCTCGCACGCGCAAGGAGCGAATCTTTGCCATCGACTGGATTCTGCCAGATCCAAATCATCCTTTCGCTGTCATTCGGCCGGCGATGGTCACGAACACATTGCCGCAAGCACCATTGACCGGTCTGTTTCTCTCGCAAGTTTCGGCGCGCCTCCTGGAGGAAAGCGAACTCAATCACTATTTGTCTCACGTCGCATCGATCAGCGAGTTGCTGAACAAGCCGAAGGTGGAAAGAGAGCGATGGGCGCTCAGACCGGCAACGCATCTTCTTGGTGAGCTGATGGAGTGGACCGACCTCGAGCCGCAGCCTAATTGGCTTGACATTGACAGCGAGTATTTTGTTGACGGCGTCAAACTAGCGCAAAACGATACTGTGAAGATCAAACATCGCATGAGGTATCGCGACTCGTTTCATCTCTATCTATCACGCATAAATGCGATGGATACAGATCAGAAGTTTGTTGCCCATTGGCTGAACGGCAACATGGAGGAGACGTTTCTTGTCCTGGAATTGCCGCTGGAGCAAATTGAGGGGCTGGATCTGAACCGATTTCTCATCTTCGAGGTCGTGGACGAGAACACACTCAGAGTACCGAGTCAATCGAAAATCTGTGAGCAGGCCAGGAGTTGGTTCGACTCGGCTGAGCAGGGCAGGCTTCCTGCAGTCGCTGATGATATTCAGCGAGTCTTTGGCCCCTTCTATGACAACACATCAATTTAGTTGCGCACATTAGTACCGCACATTGCTTCAGCAGCCCGGCGTGGAGGTTCGTTAGATGCCAGCAGAGAGTGACAAAAAGTTGCCGGTGAGATCGACTTCCCCTGCGGATTCGGGTGACAGACTAGCTGCCGACAGTGAAGGAAGCAATGGCAAACAGGAAGTAGCCAAAGGCATTCATGTCGGCGATCGCGTTAAACAGAGTGGTGAAGACTGGCAAGTCAAAGGCAGCCTAGACGGCGGTAAAGTGGTGCTCTATCAGGAGGGTCGCGGTCAGGGCTTTGCCGGAGTGTATGACATTCTCACCGGCCCTCCAGACAGCAAGAAATACAGCGAAATAAAGTTTGATGGACAACCAAAGGGCTCGCGCTATTTCGCTGATGCGGCTGGTGGTGTCTACAAGCTAAGCGAAATAGGCATTGGGTCAGACGGCAGTCCTCGTTTGTTGATTGCCACCGCCCACGATGTCAGATTGGTGCCACCGGAAAAGCTAACTGTTGCCGGTGGTGACAGTCCGGCAACGGCGGCTTCCGGACCAGCAGCCGAGCGAGGCGGCAAAGTTGGTGACGTAGTAAAAGTCGATGGCGAATCTTTCAAAGTGGCAGGCTTTCAGGGTGACAACGCGCTTCTCTATCAAAGAGGACGGAATCAAGATCACGCCATAATTCCGATCAATGCGAGCGAACAAGATCTGAAGGAAAAATACGAAGCCGTAAAGGTCAACATTGATGGCAAAGACGACGTTCGCTACGTCGCCAAAGACAATCCAAAAGACGTTTACGAATACCACAACGGCCGGCTTTACCCCAACAAGCAATTCGAGATTCGCCCAAGACAGAATGTCACTGAGAACCAAGTCGATGTACGCGTGCCCCGTGATGGTGAACGAGCACTCGATCGCCAATATGGTGCTCAATTTTTTGAGGGCCCGGACGGACAGATCACACGCTATGTACTTGGGCAAGACAACTCAATTGAATACAGTTTCTCCACAACTCCCGAGGGAAACACAAAGGTCGAGCGGTTTAACAGCGGCAAGCCATCTTTCACCATGGAATCAGTCGGAGCGGTGAAGCGAACTGGCGACGATCTGGAAGGAATCTGGCGAATTAAGTTTGCTGACGGTGTTGAATACAAATGGAAAGGCGGCATGACCATGAGCCGCTCAACCGGTGAAATGGGCTTTCTCGATGGCGACGGCGGCCTTTTACAGGGCATTGGTGACGGTCCATGGTCCCTCCATAACCAGAAGGAGCAGATCGACAAATTCAAAGATGCATTGAAAAATCATGACTATGAAGAGGCCCTGCGAAGCGCCGGTGACCTCGCCAAAGTCGCTGGCCAGGATAACGTCAAGAATGTGCAGGAGTTTCTCCAGCGCCAGGCTGCCGAACTGAAGAAAGGCGGGCTTGAGGTCAATGTATCACTCGACTATGTGACTGAGCGACTTCTCAGTGGTACTCACAAGGTGCCTGAGGCCAAGCTCAGTGTTACTGACGCAGCTACCGGCAACAAGATCGACTTCAACTCTCGAGGTGAGCATGTCTTGCATGCTCCTGCCCTCGATGGACAAGCTGCGAAAGTCTTTGGCGAGGACAGCCCAGAGTTCAAAGAAGCTCTAGAAAAACTGAAAAACGCTAAGCCCGAGGAGGGAGTCAAGCCTGAACCGCAAGCTCAAGCCGACGTCAAAGCCCAGGCTGCTTTTGCCGAGGCGCTGGAATCACATGACACAGACGCAGTCAATCGCATCATTGGCGAAATGGCAGATAAAAAAGATCCGCATCTGATGGAGAAGCTGCGTGAAGCAGCTCAAAAGGCAGGTGTTCCCATAACTTTTGAAGATGCGCCGCGCATCGGCGACGGCAATCCGTATTACACCACGCCTGAAGAGCTGAAGACCGGTTTGCAAAAGGTTTTTCACGATTACGAGCAAGAAAACAAAGAGCTCGGCCACAAACTGAGCGACGCTTTCGAAAGGAACTTGCGCGATGGCGTATCGCCGGAGTCACTGCAGCGATTGGAAGATGATTTGCGTGAACTGGCCAAGAAGGCTGGAGACGAACATACCAAGGACCTGATCGAGTACGGCGCCGAGATCGCACACGTGCACGATGAAGATTTACACCATCTGCAGCACCCGAAAGATTCCTGGGTCGATTGGGAAGGCGGTTGGCATATTCATGTCCCAGACCCAAAAAGTGGTGCCCAAGACGGAACGCTTGCTCGAGCCAAAATTGGCGACGGCACCGACGATCACCCCGCAGAGGCAGCTCTATCGCCAGATGAGCCGAAAGCGCGCTCGGGGCGCGAGCTTCTCGATAAATTCGTGGAAGGCCGCAAGGGTCAGGATTTCGCTGATTTCATTGGCAATCTGACCAATCCTGAGGAGATCAAGCGTTTCGCCCATGAGTATGGCGCCGTCCATCCTAATGTGGCGAAACCATTTCTTGTCGGTCTTTTTGACCGCATCGAGCTTCCTAAGGGAACGCACGATGCCTGGGTTGATGCGCTCAGAGCGATGCCTGACCCGACATTGATAAAAGGCACCCAGGGCGCCACCGGAGACCTCAAACAAGTCAGATTCGACCATGACAGGTACGATGTTTGGGACGGGCAGGGTGGCTTCCACTTCTTCAAAGATGCTGGCAAGAAAACAATCACCTCCAACGAACACCATCTGCGCTTCGAGCAAGGACAAGATGGCATCTGGCGAGCACGTGCAACTAAGAGCAATGATCTGCCTCAGGTGGTCACTGCCGAGCAGATCAAGGTTCTGGATCGCGCACTGAGCATGGAGCAAAAAGCCATGGGTGCGGCCGATCCGGCTGAAGCAACCAGTCTGGGTTTGGCTAAAACCAAGGCCAAGAGCGAGGCCGTGGCTGATTCGCCTGAAGCCTTTGTTGAGGCTCTGAAAAAGGGCGACGTCGCCGCGCTCGATCGCATCGTTGCAGACATGGCCGAGCGCAAAGACGGCGAGGTGAAGGAATATCTCGCCAAACACGCTGAAGAACTAAAACGCGCCGGTTATGAGGTAAAAGCCTCTACCTGGGATAACACGCTCGAACACGGGCGCGACGCCGGCGCGCTCATCGTTGATACCAGGACCGGTGACAAACTGCAATTGCGCAAAGGCGCGTATCCCGAATTGGTGGCGCATGGGGACATGGTCTTTCATGGCGATGCGAATTACGACCAAGCCATGAAGGCTTTTGGACAGCAGCTTTCCGCCAGGCTGACCGAGCTGGAAGTGAAGCCTGATGCCACTGCCTACGGTGCTAGTGCCGCGGCGGAGAAAGCGGCAGTGACCGATCAGCGCGCTTCAGCAGCCAAACCGCCGGCGATAGGTGATGATGCTAAGTTCAGTGGCGAGACCTGGAAGGTACACGCGGTTCTCAATGATGCCGGTCTGACCATCCTAAAACAAGAAGGGCGCGGCACAGATTGGGCTGTCGAGACCACTTCGGCGACCAAGGCAGATCTGGAAAAACAGTACCAGCAGTTCCAGATCGGTGACGAGAAGTATTACGTGCGCAAAGGCGACAAAACGGGCACCGTCTACCAAGAATCCCCCGTGCCCGTTAGAGATGGAAAGATTGGACTCTGGCCCGCATATAAATATGCCGCAGTGCCGACCGAGTCGCTTACCGGTAAACCGCCGGCTTCTCCAGCCCGACCGGTTGATGGCGGCAGAGAAAAGCAAGCCCAAGATGTGAAAGCCGGGGGCAAAGATGCTCCAAGAAGCGCACACGATGCCGATCCAGACGACTTCGTATTCAAAGATGCAGAAGGCGAGAAAGAGATTGGCACGCACAAAGTCAAAGTGCGCACTGAAGGAGAAGGTACGCGCATTTTCACAGTCGACGGCAAAGAGTACAGACTTACAGGCAGTGCCTGGTATAAATCTCCCACCTTCACTGGTGATGATGGAAGGCCATTGGATCACGGTGATGTTAAGTTGCACATCGCCACCCGCAGTCCATCCGACCTGGCCAAGGTGCAAGCGGAGTTGATACCTGAGTTGATCAAGGCTACCCAGCCGGGAGGACCGCTGCATGGCAAGTTGGCACTGTTCAAGACGCACGATCCTATGTACGCAGTCCAAGACGACTGGCAGGAAAAAGTTTGGATAAACCAGGGGCGCAAAGAGTACTTCATGCCTGGCGAGAAGGGTCAGAATGCCAAGGGTTTCACCCTGTATCCGACTAACGCCAAAGCAGCGCAGGAAGTCTATGACTATGTAAGCAAGTTCTTGGAAGAAAAAGGACTGAAGCTTGAAGGAGAAGTGCAATCCGGCAACGTTGCTGATGGCAGTTTGGACAAGTCTCATTCTAACCGTGTCTCACTAGAGCGCGACATTTTCGAGCAAGGTTCCCGCGGTTATAGTGAGGGTGCTCTGCTCTCACCCGAGCTCAATCAAGGCATGAAAGATCTCGCCGAAAAACACGTGAAGGAAAACGCTAAAGGATGGGAACAGTTCAAAACTGCCGCCGACCTTTATGAAGGCGATCCAAAAAATGGACGGCTGAAAGATTCAGCGCTCGAGCTGCTGGCCAAAGAGTGCAAGCTCGATCCTAAGACGACTCGCCTTACGTATGCCGACCCGCATCCAGGTGAACCGGTCAGGCGTTTGCTGTTGATCAGCAACGACGGAGGCTCATCTGCGCACAACGACGGCTTTTATCTGACTGAATCAGGCACTAAGAAAACACCGGTCTACGACGGAGAAGGAAAGCTCGTAGAAGGACTGAACGGACGACCTGCCTATTACGAAATGAGCAAAGTGGTAGGAGAGGCTCTGGCAAGAGATCTCGATCCGGCCAGAGTGGAAGTGGCAAAAGAATCGACGCCGGTCAAGTTGCCGCCGCATGAGAGTGCCGCGGCCGGCGCGCTCGATCGCGTGGTTCAGGATGCCGAGCGCCTGGTCAAGGAGAAGCAAGCATCGAAGAGAGGCATTTTCGAGTTGAAGGAGCCGGTCAAGCTGGAGTTCAAGGACAAACAGCTGACTGTCAATGCAATTGAGAATATCGACGGCAAACTTTATCTCAGGGGCGCTGATGGTACGCGTTATCGCGCGGAGCCATGGCTCGATGCCATTCGCGAAGGGCTTGCGGCGCGCGCTCATGCCAAAGAGCTGCCGAGGGAACAGCGGGAGTCCGCTCTTAATGCGATCAGTGCCTTCAATACATCGGTGGAAGCGAAGGTGGCCTTGCTTAAGGAACTGGCAAGCAATCTGGCTGAGACAACTGCGCCTCTGGCGCAGGCTACAGTTGCCGCTCCATCTCTGAGAAAAGGAGCCGCGCCTGGAGCCGCACCTGGTGGGGCTGCCAGCGGCGGACAAGTCGCCACGGGCGGTGCCGACATACGCCAGGGTGAAGGTGGTGGCTACGAAGTGGGAGGCGCCGGCGCTGAAGGGAATAGAGGTGAAGTCAGCACGGGTGAGATCAAGCCTGAAGACATCGCCGAAATGAAAGAAGCTATCTTAAAAGATAAGGACTCGAAGTACACCCCGGAAGAGAAAGCACGAGCATTGAAAGTGTTGGAGCTAGCCGAGTCGGGCAATGTCGAAGCCAGAGACGCAGTGCGCTCCGCCCGCAACGAAGCGGCTAAACGCGGCGGCATCGATGGGACAACCGCAACCCTTGTTGGTGTCGGTATCGTAGTTGGCGTACTAGCCGGCTGGTACGCATACAAGAAGCTGAGCGAAGCTCGTGAGCCATATGTGGCGAAAGTGCCGGTTAGATAGCGGGAGGGCGGCTTGATGGCAGACGGTGGAAAAACCGAGGACCAAAAAAATAGCAAGGCGTTGGATCGCAATACGCACCCCCAAAAGAAAGATGATCCGAACGATCACTTTCACGGTGTCGATCAGGCCGTGGCTGATATGGAAGCAGGCCAAGCCAGGGGTGGCAAAGGTCCAAGCGATCAAGACCGTAAGGCCAAAGACCACGAGCAAGAGGGGCGTAAAGAGGCACGAGATGCGAGTGATGCACCGGCGGCAGTGGCTCAAAGCAAGTTGACTGAACAAGAGAAACTGGTCGTTGAGTTGCAAAATCTGCTCACCGCCAAGGCCCAGACAGGCTTGGTCTCAATACCCGGCAAAGACTCAGAATACATGAGGAAACTGCTGGAGCGCGTCGATAAAGAGACAGCAGGAGAGCAGAATCAGGACCATCCCGGCCATCCAACTATCGGACCGGCGACCAAAGAGCTTTTCGCCGCTTATAAAGCCTATCTTGAGCAAAACGGGGTTAAGGGAGCGATGAAAGATCTGGCCGGACTTGATCTGGGCCAGGCAAGCCGCTCGCCGGAAAGCCTGAGGATGGTCAATCAGTACGGCGCTCTATTGCCTGAGCAGCCGATTGACTTTGTCAATCGCATGCGCAAGGGAGATACCGATTATAAGCTTGCCACGCTCAAAGACGGCAAGATGGTGCCCGTGGATACAGACGAACCGCCAACGCGCGATGCGCTTGATCGCATGCTCGGCGCTGAATCATTTATGAAGTGGACGCAAGAGGAGGTGGTTTTCGATCGCAAAGTGCGCCTGCAGGAGCACCGCCTGGAGGAGCGAATCAAACAAGAGGGCTGGCCCAAAGAATGGCTCGAGAACCCCAAGAAAGAGACCGATCGCTACGGCTGGTGCATGTCGGTGATGGAACGCATGGAGCAAGCTACGAAAGTAGGGCGCACGGTGGAGGCTATCTTCCAACTGCGCACCAAACCCGGGCTTGAAAATTATGGTGAAGAGGCGTTGAAAAAACTGCCTGCTCACGTGCATGTTGAGCTGCAAGACAGAGACGGAAAGAGTTTCGAATACAAGCCCGGCGACAAGATTCCCGACGGCGCAAAAGTCAATGGCATCACGTCTGATCATCCTCTCGATCTCGATCTGCAAAACCCCGATTTCAAAACTAACATACTGAACAAAGAGACAGCCTGGTTGCGCGACGTCGGTCCGGATGTGACCAAGCTGCTGAACAAGCACGAGCTTGCCTCGAAAGATCCGCGCTATATGCTCTTTCAAGGCGACATCGAGACGCGCGGCATGGCCTGTATGGTCGACAAGAAAACCGGCGAGATTGCCGGTGTCTTCAAGAAAGACGAGTTCGACACGGCGGAGAAGCAAGCGAAGCTGTTTCCTCCCGGGAAAACAGCCGAAGACTACGATATTGTCGATTTCAACATTATCAAATGCCGCATGGAAGTTGGCGAAGAGCGCGGTGAAAACGGCGAGTTGAAAAACATAGTCGTTGACTACGGCATGCAATATGGGCACGCGCCGATGATCAATTATCACAACTTGATCGTCGATGACGTCGGCAAGCCGGCCAAGCCTTCCAGCCCTGAGCAACCTGACGGTCAACAACGATTCAAGCCGAACGAATGGGTGGTTGGCCGAGGCGACGACGGTGAGGAATCACCGATGATGGCCAAGGACCTGAAAAATTACCAGGAATTTCAAGACTTCAAACGGATTGGCAACATTGTGGTGTCGGCCGTGATGGATGCATCAATGCTCGTAAGCGGCGCCGGAACTCTGGTAGAAGGCGTCCGAGTGATCAAAGGAGCGTCTGCGGCAGCCAATGCCTTGAGCGCCGTTGACAAAGCCATGCTTGTGGCGCGCGGCGCCGCCGGTATCACCGAAGAAACCATGGCCAAAGAAGGGCTGAAGATGGTCTTTCGAGGCGCGCGGGAGATGTTGCTCGGCGGCACGGGCATCATCAACGATCCAACCGTAAAGGATGTTCGCGGCGGCATTTTCGTGGCCTCAGCGGTCTTCGGATTTCCAGGTCTCAGACATGGGCAGGAGGCTCTCAAAGGCGCTCTTGGTATGGGAAAAGGCGCCGAGCAATTGAAAATTGCCCAGGAGGTGTTGGGGAGCAAAGAAGCGATCAAACTCGGCATCAAGGAAGGTCCGGTTTTGAGCGCCATGCAAGGTGTTGCTGACCAGGGCTTCAAGTGGAGCAATCGCGTCTTCGCTTACACAATGACCAAGGAGCTTATTGACCAGAGCGACTTCATCTCTCGGATCGGCACACCAGATGGTTTGCGCCTGGCTGAAGACAGAATGCGCGGCATCAACACTCAAGACAAACCTTCTACTCCGGCCGAGCAACGAGATCGCCAGGAAGCGACTCTCAAAACGATCGAAAAGGTTTTGGAAGACTATAAGAAAACTCAAGATATCAAAAATAAAGATGATGTCGATCGCATCCTTAACCGCACAAAGGAGCTTTTGAGCCCGCCGCCCAAGGAGCTGGTCGGCCCGCCGCCTAAGGAAGAGGAACTCAAACAGTTCAAAGAGAAACGCAAACAGGATATCGAAGCTTATCAAAAAGACCTGCGCGACAACTGTTTCCTCTTCGATAAGCAACGCATTGCCGATCTTGAGAAACAGCGAGCCGACAAGACGCGGGTTGATTCAGCGGCAGATTTCCAGAAGCTAAAGGATGATCCCGTAATCGTTGAAGGCACCAAGCTTGAGAAAGACAAGCTCGATGTCGCTGAAAAGGCTTATAAAGACAAAGAAGAAGAGTTCAAGAAAGCCGGCGAGGCTAAGACCAAAGAAGAAACCGACAAGCGCGAGGAGGATCTGCTCAAGCTCAAACTGCAACGCGATTATGCCAAGGAGCAGTACGAACAAGCCACTGACACGGCTGTAAGACAACTGCGCGGTCTGGAGACGACTGATCCCAATTTGGAGGGAGGCTCACCGCAGACAAAATTTGCCGGCAAAGAAGATGTACAAAAGGCCGCCAGTCTCGCTTATCTTTTGTTGTCTATGGATGAGAATGGCAAGCTGCCTAAAGACTGTGTTTTGCATGAGGAGAAAATCACCGTTCCTGCCTGGTCATCAGAGAAGTCATGGGTTGAGTCGCAGGACGAAAGTGCAACCGTAGTCAGGGACACCCTCAATATAGGCCCACGCGAGATCACGCAGAGACTGACTGTGGACGATCTCGCTTCTCATCTCACTGGTGATCTGCTTTCCACAAATCCGGCTCTCAGGCGAATCGCCACGGCTGAAGTGCTCGATCGCCTCAACATCATTCCGCCTGAAATGCACGCTTCCACACTTAAGAGGATCGCGCTGGATCCAAAAGCGACTGCGGAGGAGAAAAATAGGGCGATCGCCAATCTCGGTGCCGTTATCACTCAGATGGAAGTTGATGAAGCAAGACGCTTGCAAGGCTTGCCCGTCAACCAGAGGTTTCTCCAATCGGGTGATCGCTTCACCAACACCTCGGCTGATCTGAAAAAGGTTTTGCGCGATGTTGCCACCAATCCTAACGAAAACAAGGATGTGCGCGCATTTGCCAGCTATCTGGATCGTTTCGTTCTCGATCGCAAAGGTGGCTATTTTGACGACCACGATCGGGAGTTTCTCGACAAGATAGTTGGCAAAGAGCCGCCTGGAATCACATACAAAGAATACCTTGCCTACTTGAAGCCGATGGCTGGTATCAAGGACGGTGACAAGGAACCTCCCACCCTGCAAGCAGGCGAGATGGCCGAGTGGGATCGGCGGTTGAGAGCCGCTCTGGCGCTCGAACAAATGATTGATGCAAAGACAGGAAAATCGCCCGATGGTGATTTTTCGCAAAAAGAAATCAACGCTGCGATCGCTGGATGTCTTGATCCCAAACGTCCAGAACTGGCTCCGTATGTAGTTGCCGAGCTGCTCTCTTCGATCAAAGTCGATGGTGTGGAGCGCAGCCGCTTAGCTCAGCTCGATAGGGAAAACCCGGAGCTGGCGATAAAAGTGCGCCAACAAGTGCTGGATATAATCAAAGCTCCGCCTGGATCTAGCGGACTGACGCCGGCCGATCTGAAGGTGCGGGCAGAGCTGATGGAGAGAGTGCCTGAGCTGCTCGCCAAAAACAAAAATGCGACGGAGGACCAGAACAAAGCGATCGCTGACTTGAGAAAAGATGCCGCCCGCACGATGCTCATTTCTCTCTATGGCGCCGATGAGGGGGAAGTTCGCTCGCTTCGTGCTCAGGCAAGGCAGGCGCGAGAAGATAACCGACCGACCGAGGCACTGCGCCAGAGGTTGAGCGTTGCCGAACGTGAGTTCATGGAAATTACCGGCGAGACAGTCAAACCAGACAGCGCCGAAGTGATCGAGTTAAGCCAAAAGTTGGCAAAGGCCAAAACGGCAGACGAAAAGCAGCAAGTGCAGGCGCAACTGGAACAGGCCTATCAGAGAGCGCCTCTGGCGGGCAACCCGATCGTAGAAGAGGGAAAGCCGCGTCCGGATCTGAGCGCTTTGAACATGGGCGCCTATCAAGACGATCGCTTGCGCAAGGCCTCGATCAACGGGCTTGCGGCTTTCGCCGCCGGAGATGAAGAAGTGGTGCGAGTGCTGAAAGAGCGCGCTACACAGCCAGCCTCTGCCGGCGATACAAGCAGCCGTGTGGAAGGAAACCCTGAACTGCGAGTGGCAGCGTTGGGCGCGCTGCAAAAGGTGATGGCACCTCTGGACTTCTCGCGCCTGGCCAACGAATTGGTGCGCAAGGAGCTTAACCCGGCCGCAGCGACATTGCTCAGACAGTCGACCTGGTACTCGGATATCGGACTCGACCCGTCCTCGCCCCACTATCAGGACATTGTTGCTCGCAGCACTAAATGGCACCAAATCAGTATTGCCAACCCAGGCGACCTGGCGATCAAGTTCTACAAGAAACAGGGTGACGAAAAACCGAAATACGACTGGCTTAACGGCGACCAGTTGATGGACGCAATGAAGAAAGCGAAAGAGACCACCTATGGAGTCGGTGCCACTTGGTATCTTCTGGGGATGGACTATGTCTTGCACCAGATCCAGGTCAATCTGGACAACCAAAGCTCTCTGGCTGATGACATCGCGCGCGGACCCGATCACCAACCCACTTGGGGTGCCGTTAGCAAGGAGAAAGCGGCGTTAGTCAATGAGTACAACCGTTATCGTGACCGAATTACCGACAAGATTGCCAAACCAGCTTTCAACACGGGTGAGGATGCGAAATCCAAGGCTGAACGCGATGAAGCTCAGGAAGTCTGCTATGCCATCGTCGTCAAAGGCATCGAAGGATTTCAAAAGCGAGATGATCTGAAAAACTCCGGCTGGACCAAAGCTGATTTCACGCTGAATGAGACGGTTGCGCGTGACGTGCAACTGCAATGCGCCCGCGCGCTTGTCAAAGCGTGCGAACCTGGCATGCCGGATCGAGACAAGGCCGGGCGCTACGTCTACGAGGCGAT
>Ga0182024_10007182_pt1 | contig 24102 bp, 25 predicted proteins | sample P32metaG_FD_120480 | JGI IMG/M metagenome (GOLD analysis project Ga0182024, IMG submission 120480) | Permafrost microbial communities from Stordalen Mire, Sweden - P3-2 metaG (Illumina Assembly) | ecosystem: Environmental > Terrestrial > Soil > Wetlands > Permafrost | place: Sweden: Stordalen...
CGAGCCGCAGATTGAGGTACTTAGATGTCTCAAAAGGAATTTAGATTACGCCTGTCTTCAATTCGGCATAATGCGAGTTGCGGCTTCCGCTGAAAACCGCCGTTTTTCAGCAAACTGCTAGAGTGAAAATACCCAATTCCGCCTCTAGTACGCCTGGAGTACCTCTCTTAGCCGATCTCTTCAGCAGGCCTATTTGATCGCGCCACGCCGCGCGATAACATAAAGGTATGGAGTACACTCCCTCCACGTCCCGACCGGCGCTCTTCGGCTCCGACTAACCTGTCCGCTCTCTGGCGGCGTCTTTCAACCGTACCCAAGTTAAACAGGAGATTCCCATGGTGCAAGAACAGGAACAGGTTCGTCCGGATCTTCCCCATATTACCGGTCCGCTGCCAGGGCCACGCGCGCTGGCGATTATTGAGCGCGATCACGAGTTCATATCGCCCTCGTACACCCGCTGCTACCCGCTGGTAGCCCAGCGCGGGGAAGGCTCGATGGTCGAGGATGTGGATGGCAATCGTTTTCTCGACTTTAGCGCCGGCATCGCAGTGGTGGCCACGGGGCATTGTCATCCGCGCGTGGTGGAAGCCATCCAGCAGCAGGCGGCCCGCCTGATTCACATGTCCGGCACGGACTTCTACTACGAAGAGATGGTGGCGCTAGCGGAGAAGCTTTCGGAAATCGCGCCAGGTGACGTGCAGCGGCGCGTGTCTTTCGGCAACTCTGGGGCGGAAGCCATCGAAGGCTCCATCAAGCTGGCGCGGTACGCCACCGGCCGCGAAAAAATCATCGCGTTCTTCGGCAGCTTCCACGGACGCACCATGGGCGCACTGTCGCTCACCGCGCGCAAGGCCGTGCAGCGCCGGGGATTCGGTCCACTGGTGCCGGGCGTGGTGCACGCTCCGTACCCCTACTGCTATCGCTGCCCGGTGGGAAAGCAGCCCGATTCGTGCGCGGTGGAGTGCGTCCAGCACATCGAGAACACGCTGCTCAAAACCATCGCACCGGCTGATGAGACTGCCGCTATCGTAGTGGAACCGGTGCAAGGCGAGGGCGGCTACATTGTTCCGCCGCAGAAATTCTTCGACGAACTGGCGCGCGTGGCCGAACAAAATGGTATTCTGCTGATTTTCGACGAGGTGCAGTCCGGCATGGGGCGCACCGGCAAGATGTGGGCCGCCAATCATTTCGACGCCGTTCCGGATATCTTCGCCGTGGCTAAGGGCATTGCCAGCGGCCTGCCGCTAGGCGCCACGGTGGCACGGAAGGACTTGATGACGTGGCCTCCGGGATCCCACGCTTCCACCTTCGGGGGCAACCCCGTGGCCTGTGCGGCGGCGCTCACCACCATCGCGCTGCTCCAGGAAGAGTTGGTGGAGAACGCGGCGCGCATGGGAGCTTACCTCATGGACCGCATGCGCGATTGGCCAGCGCGCTTCCCCATCGTGGGCGAGGTCCGTGGACTCGGCTTGATGATCGGCATCGAACTGGTGCGCAACCAGCAGACCAAGGAGCGGGCTCCGGAATTACGAGACCGCGTAGTCGACCGCGCCTTTGAACGCGGCCTGCTGATTCTCGGCGCCGGCGACAACACCCTGCGGCTGAGCCCGCCGCTGGTGATCACGCGCGACCAATGCGACTTTGCGCTGGAAACCTTGACTGAGTGTCTGCGGGAGGCGAGTCAACACGGATGAGAACACTCGACGTCGGCTGCGGGATTCACAAGCAGCCCGGTTCCATCGGAATCGACCGGAATCCCGCCAGCAAGGCCGACGTCCTGGTAGATCTCGACCGTTTTCCATACCCGTTCGCCGACGGCTCCTTCGACCGGGTCACCGCGATCCACGTGATCGAGCACGTCGGCGATGTGATCCGCACCATGGAGGAATTCCACCGCCTGGTGTGCGGCGGCGGCACGGTGCGCATCGAGACCCCGCACTACACCGACTTCAGTTCCTTCTGCGATCCCACTCACAAAAGCCATCTGAACAGTTTCAGCTTCCGCTACTTCGGCGAAGACCATGGCGGATTCGGCTATTACTCCCAGGCAAAATTGCGCGAGATTTCGGTGCGCGTAAAGCTACTGGCCTTCTGGAGGTGGCTCGGATTCGAATGGCTGGTCAACACCTTTCCGCGCTACCGGCGATTCTGGGAGCACTACCTGTGCTACGTCGTGCGCGGCAAGGTGATGGAGTTTGAGTTCGAAGTGCTAAAACCGTGAAGAGAGTTGAGCCGCTGATGAACACCGATGAACGCTGATCGAAGAAATGAATTAGGGGTTGTGCTATCGGCGTTCATCTGTGTTCATCAGCGGCCAAATCGCCTTTAGTGAAGCCATGATCGCATTGCTATACCGTGCTGCCGATGCCCTCCGGCGCCGATGCATCGCGGACGACCATGGCCGCTTGGGCGAGGACCTGGCCCACCGCTACCTGCGAAAGCGCGGCTGCACCATCGTCGCGCGGCGCTACCGTCCCAATTCAGGCGGCGGTGAGATTGATATCGTGGCCTGGCATCGCGGCACGCTGGTCTTCGTCGAAGTGAAGGCTCGATCAAGCGCCGAGTTTGGCACACCAGATCGCGCCGTGGACGCCGAGAAACAAATCTACCTGGCACGCGCGGGCCGCGACTATGCGCGTCGCGCCGGGGTGGAGTGGAAGCAGACGCGGTTCGATATCGTCGGCATCATTCTGAGCAAGCCGCCGCAGATCGAATGGATCCAGGACGCCTTCCAGCGTTAATGTTCAGGCGCCCCTTATAATCAAAGACAGTGGAACTCGAAAAGACACTGCTCCGCAAAGTCGGGGAAGCCATCCACCGCTTCAAAATGATCCGCGATGGCGATCGCGTGGCCGTGGCCGTGTCCGGCGGCAAAGACTCCATTACTCTGCTCGAAGCCTTACTCCTGCTCGCCGAGCGCGCGCCCATCGATTTTTCCGTGTGCGCCTTCACCGTGGAGCAGGGCAAGTTTCTGCGTCCCATCGAACCTCTCGGTGAATATCTGAAGAAACGCGGCGTAGCGTGGACGTACCAGCGCGATGCGCCTTCGCTGCGCCTACTCGAAGAACAGCCGGATCACGGCTGCGACCTCTGCAGCCGCTACCGGCGCCGCGCGGTCTACGAGATTGCACGCGGTCTCGGCGCCAACGTGATTGCGTTCGGTCATACCGCCGATGATTTTTGCGAGTCGCTGCTGCGGAATACCATGTTTACCGGCAGGCTCAGCGCGCTGCCGCCTGTGACCACGTCGCGCGATCGGGAATTCCGCCTGATCCGCCCGCTGGTGTTCGTCACCGAGGACATCACGCTCGCTTACGCCGAGTCGCTGGGGGTTCCACTGGTGCCTTGTAGCTGCTCGCATCGGACCGGAACCGTCCGGCGGGCCCTGCGCGGCGTGTTCGCCGAATTGGAAAAGGAGCATCCACACCTGAAGGAAAACATCCTTTCGGCCATGGGCAATGTGGATACCAAGCGGCTGTTGGACCCGCGCTTCCTCGACATCGATCCGCCCGCCGCGCAAGAGGCGCAGGAACTCTTTCCCATCGTGACGGAATCGTAACGGACTCTCGATTGGCCGACCTCGCACAAGCCCGCGATTGCCTCGCCCGGGCACACTCGGTAGCCGTGCTGACGGGCGCGGGCATTTCCGCGGAGAGCGGCATTCCCACCTTCCGCGGCGCCGGCGGGCTGTGGAACAACTATCGCGCGGAGGATCTCGCCACGCCCGAAGCCTTCGCGCGCGATCCGCGCCTGGTCTGGGAATGGTACAACTGGCGGCGCGAGATGATCGCCAAGGCCGCGCCGAACCCGGCGCATCACGCGCTCGTGAAAATCGAGACGACTAAGCCGCGCTTCACGCTCATCACGCAAAATGTGGATGGCCTGCACGACCTCGCCGGGAACGGGCGCATTCTCAAGCTCCATGGCGACATCTGGCGGCTACGTTGCACCGAGTGCGGCTCCAACTGGCCGGATCGCCGCGCACCCTTGCCCAAGCTGCCGCCCCACTGCGGATGCGGCGGACTGGCGCGGCCCGGCGTGGTGTGGTTTGGCGAATCTCTGCCCGATGGCATCATGAAGGAAGCCGAGCACGCCGTCGTGTCGTCCCAGGTATTCCTGGTGATCGGAACCTCCGCCGTGGTCTATCCAGCGGCCGGACTCGTTCCGTTTGCCAAGCAGAGCGGCGCCACCGTGATTGAGATCAACCCCGAAGCCACGGCCTTTTCGGACACGGTCGATTTTTCGTTTCAGGAGCCGGCCGGCGAACTGCTCCCGAAGCTTTTGTAACAAAACCGGACACAGGCCAGGAGGCCTGTGCCACTTACTTACTCTTCCCGAACCCGCGAATCGTGCGGCACTGGTAGGGCGGACCCCCGGACTGCTCAGTGGCACAGGCCTCCCGGCCTGTGTCCGGTTTAAATTAGCCCGCTCCAGCAACCTGCTATAAAGGAATTCACATGCGTCCCCTGACGATCCTGCTGGCCGCCGCCTCGCTTGCGCCCGCCCAGGTGAGGACAACTCTGCGCACCATGCGGCTCGACTACGTCCACACCGGAACCGCGACCGAAGAGCGCTTCGCCCGCGATGCCGTGGTCCTCGAGTCCGCCTGGCCGGGACCCACCGACCGCTGGATCGACGACACCAATCTGGGCGCCTATCAGTTCCAGGTGGTCGACCGCGCCTCTCACGCCATCGTGTACTCGCGTGGTTACGCCAGCATCTTCGGCGAGTGGCAAGACACGGACGAAGCCAAACAGCAGGCCCGCGGTTTCCACGAGAGCGTGCGCTTCCCGGCGCCGGAAAAGCCCATCGACGTAGTCATCCGCAAGCGCGGCGCACGCAATGAGTGGCGAGACCTCTGGTCCACCACCATCGACCCCGCGGACCCTGCCATTGACCGCTCCGCACCGCCCAAACTGCACGTCTGGCCCGTCATCGGAAACGGCCCCCCGCGCGACAAGGTCGATCTGCTGCTCCTCGGCGACGGTTATACCGCTGCGGAAATGAACAAGTGGCATCGCGACGCGCGGCGCACCGCCGAGCTGCTCTTCGCCGTGGCTCCCTTTCGCGAGCATCGGCGCGATTTCAACGTCTGGGCCATCGACACGCCTGCGGATGAGAGCGGCGTCTCGCGACCTTCCGATGGAATCTATCGCCGCTCGCCGCTCGGCGCCGCCTACGATGCGTTCGGTTCCGAGCGCTACGTTCTATCTTTCGATAACAAGCGCCTGCGCGATATCGCCTCCGCCGCTCCTTACGAGTTCATCGAGATCATAGTCAACGGACGCAAGTACGGAGGCGGCGGCATTTTCAATCTGTACGCCACCGTGGCCGCCGACAATGCCTTCACCCCCTATGTATTCGTGCATGAATTTGGCCATCATTTCGCAGGACTTGCCGACGAATACTACACCTCTGACGTGGCTTACAACAGCGCGGCCGAGCGCGTGGAGCCTTGGGAACCGAATGCCACCGCCGATCCGCACGCTGCCAAATGGAAAGATCTGCTAACGGCCGGAATCGAATTGCCGAGCCTCTGGCCCAAGACCGAGTTCGAACAGATGGAACAGGAGATCCAGAAGCGCCGCCGCGACATCCGCGCCAAGCACCGCCCTGAGGAAGAAATGGAAGCGCTATTCCGCGAAGAGCGCCAGCATGATACGGCGTTGCTTGGCTCCGGTCCCAACGCCGGGAAGGTGGGCGCATTCGAAGGCGCCTTGTACGAAGCGCGCGGCTACTACCGGCCGCAGCAGGATTGCATCATGTTCACGCGCGATGAAGGCGGCTTCTGCGCGGTGTGCCGCCGCGCCATCGAGCGCATCATCCGCATGTACTCTAAGTGATTAACGCAATTGCGTTCGATTGTTAACCTTAGACATACACGAGCCTAGCCTTTTTGAGCCATTTGCCGCGAATTCCGTAACTATCCCGCGTCCGAAATCATCCATTAGGTCGTAAGTACAAATTTCCTTTAGGAGAAAGTTTATCCAAATGTTTCTAAGATCACTCGTTGCGTTTACCGTTTTGGGTCTCTCCGTCGCAGGCGCCAAAAGTTACGATGTCACTCTACCTCAAGCCGCCAAAGCCGGCAGTGCAGATCTCAAGCCTGGGAAATACAGCGTGGTCGTAGACGGCTCGAAGATCCGCTTCACCGATTCGGTCACGGGCAAGACAACCGAGGCCGATGCCACGGTGGTAACTGCCCCCAAGAAGTTTGCTGTAACTCAGGTCGACACCGCTCAGATAAATGGCGCGAACACCATTAAAGAGATCGACCTTGGCGGCAGCACGACCAAGGTCCAGTTCGGCACTTCCGGCAGCCCCGCCGCTCAGTAATCACTCCACGTGGGGCAGGGCCGTGCCCTGCCCCTGAGATACTCCTAGGACCGATAATGGCAGTAGTCCCGGAATCGGCTCCCAATCCGGTTGAATTCTATTGTGCCGCCTGTGCGCGGCCGGTCTCCGACCCGCTCGTCTGCGGCGATTGTCACGCACTGATCTGTCGCCGGTGCGGCACCCCGCTCGAGCGTATCGACGACCTCGGCATCGGATGAGCCTATTTGGGGCGTGGGGATGTGCCCTGCCCTCAGTGTTGGGGTTTGCCGCACTCCGGGCAGAACTTGGCCGAGCGGGGAATCGGCTTGGCACACCCAGCGCACGCCGCGGCTAGCGGCATGTAAATCTTCTGCAGTTCCTCAGGCACCGAGAGACTCTCGATCACCAACGAATCGAGTGCTATTCCCAACGCCGCAAATGCCGGCCGCGACCGCTCCGACACGCGCCGCGCCAACTCGTTGAGATTGGCCGCGAGATCCGGGAAGGCGGTTTCGGTAGGTGAGAGCGCCTCCGCCAGCCGGCCCGCAAGGGTGTTGCGCAACTGGCCTTCGACATCCTCGCCGAAGCAGACTGTCCGCGTTCCGCTCACTTTATTGAAGAACGCGCGCGGATCGCTGATGCGGTACGAATAGATTCCGTAGACGCGGACGCGCACCGCGCCCAATTCCTTGTCGTAAATCGTAATCGGAGTGGCCGTGCCCCATCGCTGATCGATCTGGATGCGCGTGGAGAAGAAATAGACGTGGCTCCTAAACGCGGCGTCATGCTCCCCGCTGGTGGTTCGGATGAGCAGCGGCAACGTTCGCGCATTGAGCGTGTACAGCCCCGGGCCGAACACATCGGCGATTCGTCCCTCGCTTACGAACGCGGCTATCTGCGATTTGCCCACGGTGAGCTGCGTGCCGCTCTGGATCTCCGCGTCGTCCATGGGATAGCGGTAGGCAAGTGCGCCGGCATCCGGGTCGGTCCAGCGGATGACATCGAGGAACGGCTTCGTCAGCACGCTGTGTAGACCCATGGGCGCTCCAGTCTCCCATACTCTAGATCTGCCGGAACCCTCAAGCAAGATAGACGAGAGTTACTATCCGGCGTGGCCGCAGGTGATCCGGAGGTATCCTGATCTTGTATGCCGCTCGGCGGCCTGTTTGCCGACCAGCCCGTAAGCCTGTCCAAACTACCCTCGTTTCGGGCGTGCCTGCTCCGCGACGACACCGGCCAGATTCGCGGCCTGAGCCGGCTGGGAAAACGGAAATAACTCAGTTGCCGTCGACGATGGTGTAATCCGGCGGCGGCTGGAACAGACTGGCGTCCGGCTCCGTCCGGCTGATATTCGTCAACTTCATGATGGTATCTCCGGAGCGCGGATCGCTGCTCTTGCGCAGCACTACCATCTTTAACTCCGGAGAGGTCCAGGTTTCGGTCGTGATCAGGATGGGCCGGTCATTTCCTTGCTCGCCTTCCGGAATCGTCTGTGTCTGTCTCTCGCCTTCGGTCACGACGCCCTCGATGATCTGAGTCCCTAGTTTCTCGGTGGTGGATTGCGGGTTACGGGCAGCCAAACGAACGACCGGAGCGCTGGGAAACGGAGGAGGTGGAGGCGGAACGGGTCCGGCGCTAAGCGTCGCAACGAGCCGCGCGCCGTTCGGTGCGGTTTCAAAGAAGGCCCCTGCGCGGCCGCCGGCCGGCAGAGTTTGCGCCGTGATGCGGTGCGCGATTTTGTTCTGTGTGTCCAATGTATACTGCACGCCGGCTACAGGGTCTTCAATCTCGACGAGGGTTGGCGCCGGTGGAGCGCCGGCGCGGAGCGCCATCATCACGGGCCGCTCGTCTCTCGTACGGCCGAGCGAGTCGCGATAAATGGCGCGCCGCATCACCGGCTGCGTGATGTGCGTGCCATCGTTCAAGGTCTGCGTGTGTTCTTGCGTTTCCTCGGCGGAATAGGGTGCGCCAGTCACCGCTGGGCCAAGAAAACGCCCCGGCACGCTGGTGATTCCGTTAACCATAACGCCACCAGCGCCGCCGCTCTGACCGAATCCTACCGGCGCGATCAGCGGGAAAATGACAACCAGGATCAGACTGCGATATTTCATAAAGGACCCTTGCTATGGATTCTACCGCCGCGCGGTCACGATCAGGTGACAGCTGTCGGGCTGATACCGGTGGCGATCGCTTGCTCCAACTCGCGCCGAACACTTTCCATCAGCCTGGACACTTCGCCGCCCGTAGCCACCGGCCCATGTCCCGGCACAATCGCGCGAAGGTCCAGCCGCGAGAGCCGATCGAGGGATTCCAGCCACTGCTGCCAATCGGGCGTCGTCCCGCAATCGAGATTGGGCACGTAGCCGTTGGCCAGGCAATCTCCGCAGAAGAGCACCCCGTCCTCGGGCACATACACCGACAGATTGGAAGGGGTGTGGCCGGGAGTGAGCAGGATTTCCGCAATGCAATTGCCCAGGTCCAGAGTGGTGCCGGCGCGGAGTGGGCGATTGGGATTGGCCAGCACGGTCCCGCGGTAGAAGACCTCGGCCTCACCTAGTCCGCGTCGCACCGCATCCGAAATGGCATTGTTAAATCCGGCAACCTCGGCGCGAAACTCGTCGTCCGTGCGATCGATGGAGGCATGCCCATACACATCGATGCCGCGTTCCCGAAAATAACCGTTCCCGCCGATGTGGTCGAAATGCCGTTCCGTGTCGATGACCAGAATCCGATTCCCAGGCCGCACGGCCAAGGCATATCCGTGAATGGTGGCCGCCGCGAGAGCATTAGCCCCGGTGTCGACGATGAGCGTGGTGTGCTCTCCGCTCACGATGCCGGCGTTGACACTCCACGGCGGAAGGTAGGCGAGTCCGGTGACGGCGAAACAGCGATCGGATAGGCGCATGGCGGGCCGCGAAGCCGCATGATAGCAGGGGTGGACCGCTCTGGTAAAATCATGTTGCGTGCGCCCGTAGCTCAGTTGGATAGAGCGGCTGGCTTCGAACCAGTAGGTCGGGAGTTCGAATCTCTCCGGGCGCACCAAAGAGATTCCGCGCCGACCGCCCGGCGGTTATGCGACCTCAAGTGCTGGGAGCTGCCTCTGCAGCTTGGACGAATCGATCGCACAGAAGCACTAACGGTTCCGAAGGCCTTATCCGCAACGTCTTCGTCGCCTTATTATCATGAGCGCTGGCGACTTGAAATTCGCCGACCTTTATCAATATCCGGTACGGTCCGACATCGAAAGTAGTACCAAATACAGTCGCGAACTCAGGAGGCTCAACCCGGTTTACGATCAATCCCCCCTTGTGCTCTAACACGGATTGGACGGCCGCGTATTCTTCCGCGGTGATCGAGAGCTCTATGTCGTCGGCTGTCAGGGCAATCCTGCCCGTGGTTATAACCTGTTGAAGACACGAGAGGTGGACAGCGTCCTCCTCTGTCGGGTGTGCGCTCCAGATCACGGCGTGTTTGCAAGCGACCGAAACGTCGGGCAGTGTAGTGATGAACGCGTCCATGAAGCGGTCAGCGTCGTCGGGGACGGAGGTGAGATGGGTGCCACCCAATACGGCGAATCTCTCCTCAACATCAAGGCTGAAAAGGTCAAGACGCCCTCCATCCTTTAGGAACCGCATCGCGCGATGGCACTTGTAGATCTTCCGGATCTCGTGGCCGAGGTACGAGAACGTCGCTTGAAAGTTTTGTTCGGTTGTCGTGTCGAGGCGCAGTGTTAGAGTCAGGCGAAAGGGGAGAGGAGGTGCGACAGAACGAATTTCAAGCTGGCCCGTCCCGGCGCGCACCGTCTCAAATTCGATGAACGGGAACTCCTCGGATTCGCTACCGTTTTCAAACCGTACCCGAAAGCGGAATTTTCGTTCGAGGAGCGGGCTCGATGGAGCTAACACCGCGGACTGCGCTCCAGTGAACATCTCAGGCCCGAAACCAATCTTGGTAAGGAACTCCGAAGACATGCCTTTGAAATCATCGGGTCCAAGGTGTATTTTGTCGCCGGTCCGCATCGCTTCTTCAATTCGTTTCAAGGCGTCGTGAGTGAACCGCGCTTTGAAGGATACCGGTGCCTTGTTGTAGGCTTCCGAATCGCGCGCGACGAAGTCAATTCTGATTCCTTCTTGGGCCAGAGAGCCTACCAGACCAGGTGGAATGGGAGATGAGAGGGGGTCTGGAGGCGACGAGCCTATAGTCACCAGGGCTTCGAGATGGGGATTGGCGTCCTTAAGTTGCTCCCGTACACGAGCAGCCGTCCGCCGGGCATCCGCGAAACTCGTCTGCAGTTCGAGTGCTTTTGGGCGAATCACTCTTACTAGCGCTCTCGCAGCGGCCGGTATGCCATCACCTGTCTTGCAGGCAATGAGATCGCACAGCAAGGGCGAGTGGCGGAGGACGTCCTCTTTTGTTATATCGTGCCAAACAGGAAGGATTACCTTCCGTCCTTCAATCTCGCGAGCGAACAAGCCGTTCAGCTCTTTCTGCGGCCATTGCTTGGCGAAGAATGACGGGCTGAGCACAACGACACCGAAGCGGGATCTTGCTAATCCCCGATCGATGGACTCCCGGAGGCTGTCGCCGACGTTTAAGGTAAATTCATCAAACCAGACTCGAAGTCCGTATTTCTGCAGCTCTTCGACAAGTGCGATGACCACGGGCCTCTTGTCCTCCGACGCGTGGGATATGAAGGCATCCCATTCGAACTCAACTGCGTCAGTCATCGCTTAATCCTATCGTCGGCCAGAGTTCCAAGAAAGCCTTCTCGCAGCGCCTAGCCAAGAAAAAACCAAGAGCGCATGAAATCTGTGCCGTGCCAGCAGCTTTGTGTAGTTGGAATGTCATCAGAATCAAGGGAGTCTTTTCGGGCGCGCCGTCTCATATCAACTGGCTTTCCGCAGTACGTCCTCCACCGCCTCGGGATGCTTGGCGATGACCGCCAGCAGGACGCGCGTCGGAGCGTCCGGGTGCGATCTCCCCTGTTCCCAGTTCCTCAGCGTGGCTGGTGGGAAGCCAAACTTCGTTGCGAATTGCGCCTGGCTTAGTCGCATCTTCAGCCGGACCTTTCGGACATCGACTTCCGGGACGTGCACCATCGTCACGCGCACGTTGTTGTTCTGGCCCTTGGTCCATGCGATCGCCTCCTTCAATCCCCGTATGATGCTCTCGCCAACGGCCTGGGATTTTCGCGCGCGCGTCGTCTTCTTCACGGACCGCTTGGATGTCTTCGTCGCCGTCATATCGGACTTCCTATGCCTTTCTCGGGTAGCCGGCCACCAGTGCCGGGACTAAGTGCTTCATCGCGTTCCTCTCGGCCTTACTGAGGTTCGCCTTCCGATTCTTCGCGTACGCGGATAGCAGAAATAGGGGCAGGCGGTCGCTGTGGTAGTAGTAAATCACTCGCGCGCCGCCTCGCTTGCCTGCTCCCCCAAGCGCCCAACGGATCATCCGAACCCCGCCGGTCTCCTGGATGACATCACCCGCCTCCGGATTTGCCCCCAGGAACGCCACCAGCGCCGCCCTCTCCGAATTCGACATCAACCGCTTCGCGTGCTTCAAGAACTCTCCGGTTTCCACGACAGTCATCGGAGCTGCTGCCACGCATCTTCACTATACGCAATTTGCTTATAGCAATCAAAGGACCCGCCACCTACCGCACCACCGCCGATCAATCGAGTGAAGGTGAACGCGGGCCACTCGGATCTGCGCACTGGCCAGGTGGCGCGGATTGATCAAAACACTCCGAGTAGATCTCGATGTGGACCAACACCTCGACCAGCGAAGTCGCCGGATTCGGGGCGCAGTACACGACGCGCGATCCCTGCGTATGCCATCGACCGGGGGCCAACAATCCTCCGGAGCCATCCAAGCCAGCATGCTCCGAAACTCGCCAAAGAGTCACGCCGTCATGCCGTATTCGAACTGGATGATCATCTCTTCGACGAGGCGAGCGCCGGCTTCCGTCGCCAGCATCTCAATCGGGGTTTTGCTTTCGAAGCGCCGTTTTGGCTTTCGCAGCCACCGCCACGCTTTCTCCGTGTCGTGAAACGCCCGCTCGGCCATTGTGGTGATCCGCGCTACGCGCACAGCCTTATCCGACTCCTCCCTCGAGAGCGGCTGGTGATTGGCGATCCGGTGTGCCAGAGTTCTGCGGGGAACGATCAACTGGTAGACTTCAGCGTTGGACAGACCGCCGCGAACCAGCGACTTGATGGCGGCGGCGGGGAGCCTCTTCTCAACGAGTGATGCCAAGTCCTCATCAGATCGAATTCGGGAGACACCCAGTTTTCCGCCCATCAATGCGTAGAAAGCTCCTGGCGGCATTGGGCGCCGCTTATACTTCACCCCCACAGCACTCCCCGCCCCAGAATATTCTGCGGGTCCAGCCGCCGCTTCACTGCACGCATGGCCTCCAGTTGTTCTTGCGTATATTGCAGCTGCAACAGGTGGGCTTTCCGCCGTCCTAACCCGTGTTCGGCGGATACCGTGCCGCCCAGCGCTACCGCTTTGCGCGCGAATTCCAGAATCAAGCCGGTCGCCTTTTGCGGATCGTCCGGTGACGAAAACAGGTTCACGTGCAGATGGGCATCGCCGATGTGCCCGAAGATGACGTAGCGGCCGGGGAATTCTTCTTCCAGCCGGCAACGGTAGTAGGCCAGCATCGCGCGGTTCGCCGCCAGCGGCACGGCGTAATCCGTGTTCATCTTGAGTGCGCCCGCCCGCCGCACAGTGTCGTTCACCAACTCCGGAAGCGCGTGGCGAAAGCGGCGGAAGCGCTCGCGATCGGCTGCCGATATCGCAAACCACGAATCCGTCAGAGCGCCGGCTGCCTCGATCCGCGCCAGCCATTCGTCCAGCTCCGGGTCGTCTTCCGAGCGGAGTTCCTGATCGAACAGGATGGCGGCGCGCGCCTCGTTCGGGATCTCCGGAAAGCGCGGCAGCAGCAGCGCCAGCGAAGGTGCGTCGAAATATTCCAGCATGCGAGCCTGCGTGGTGGCGCGCCAGTGCTCCACCGCGTCCAGCGCGGAATCGTCAGTCGCGAAGAAGACCACGCCCGCCAGCACGATTGGCGGCGCCGGCAACAGGCGCAGCCGAGCCTCAGTCACTACGCCCAGCGTGCCTTCCGAGCCGGTGAACAGATCGATCCAATCCATTCCCGGCCGCAACAGATACCCGGCCGTGTTCTTGGTGACCTGGGGCAGCGGAATCGCGTCGCATTCGAAATCGATGGCATCGCCGCGGCCGACATCCATCACGCGGCCATCGGCTAGGACCACGCGCAGGCGCTCGACCCAGCGGCGCGTGGCTCCATACAGCAAACTGCGCGAACCGCTGGCGTTGGTGGCGATGGTGCCCCCGATTGAAGCGCCCGTCTCGGTGGGATCGGGCGGGTAGAACTGAGCGCTACCCTGCGCCGCCGCGTGCAGATCGCGCAGCAGCACGCCGGCGCCCACCACCGCGTAGCCGGAGTGAATTTCTAAACGGGTGAACCTTTCCAGCGAGAGCACCCATCCGCCCAGCGGAACGCGTCCGCCCGTGAGGCCCGTGCCAGCGCCCGCAATCGTTATCGCAACCCCTGCTGCCGAAGCTTCGCGCAATGCGGCGATGACGCCCGCTTCATCGGATGGAACAAGGACGCGCTCGGCGTGGCCGCGGAATCCGGAGGCGTCCTCCAGGTACTGGGGGCCGATCAAACCTCCAGGATCACGGGCATGATCAGCGGCCGGCGCGAAGTCTCCTTCACGATGAACCGCTTCAGGTCCGCGCGGATCTTCTCCTTCATGACTCCCCAATCCGTCTTCTCCTCCTGGTTGGAGCCTTCCAGCGTCTTGGCCACCACCTGCCGCGCCGATTGCAGAAACGCGGAGCTATCCTCCGCCAGGTTGAATCCGCGGCTCACAATCTCGGGCAGGGCTTCGATGCGCCCGGTGTGGCGATTAATGGCGATGATCGGCAGTACGATTCCGTCCTCCGATAGATGACGCCGGTCGCGGATCACCATCTCTTCCACCACCTCATCCACCGAACCCGAATCGATGCACACGCGGCCCACCGTGACCTTCCCCGCCTTGCGCGCGCCGTGGTGATCGATTTCCAGAACATCGCCCGATTCCATTACGAAGCTCTCCTCGAGGCCCACAAATTTCAGGTGCTCGGCGAGGCGAGCGTGCTTGGAAAGCTGGCGAAACTCGCCGTGGATGGGCATGAAATAGCGCGGCCGGACCAGGTTCAGGATCAGCTTCATCTCTTCGATGCTGGCGTGTCCGGACACGTGCAGCGGAGGGTTCATCGACCCGTAGAGCACATCCGCACCGCGACGCGACATGTGATCGATCATGCGGAAGATGGCCTTCTCATTTCCGGGGATGATGCGCGCGCTGAGCACCACCGTGTCACCCGCCTCCACCGAAACGTGCTTGTGGTTATCCACGGCGACGCGCGCCAGAGCCGACATCGGCTCGCCCTGCGTGCCCGAGATCAGGAATGCGACTTTGTCCGGCGGCCGGTCCATGGCGTCCTGCGGCCGTAACAGGATGCCGTCCGGAATATCCAACAGGCCGAGCGAGTGCGCGATCTCCGTAACCGTCGTCATGCTACGGCCGAAAACCGCCACGCTGCGGTTGTACTCCTGCGCCAGGTCGAGCACCAGTTGAATGCGGTGGATCGATGAGCTGAAGCAGGAAACTACGATACGTCGCTCGGAGCGGCTGAAGATCTCTTCCATCCGGGGACGGACGGCGCGCTCCGATTCGGTGTAGCCGGGCCGGTCGGAGTTGGTGGAATCGGAAAGCAGGAGAAGCACGCCGCGCTTGCCGTAATCGGCCAGCGTGTGCAGGTCGAACAACTCATTGTCGGTGGGAGTAGGGTCCACCTTATAATCGCCGGTGTGGATGATCACGCCTAACGGAGTGGTAATCGCCAGGGCCACGGCGCTCACGATCGAGTGAGTCACGTGAATGAACTCGATCTTGAAGGGCCCGATTTCCAACACCTGCTTGGGCTTGATTTTTATGAAGCGCGGCTCCTCTTCGAGCTCGTACTCCTCCAGGCGGCGGTCCACCAGGGCCAGGGTGAAGGCGGTGCCGTAGACCGGCACGTCGATCTCGGAGAGGAAATAAGGCACAGCCCCGATGTGGTCTTCATGGCCGTGAGTCAGCACCAGTGCGCGGACCATAGACTGGTGCTCTTTGAGGAAGGTGAGGTCGGGCATCACCAGGTCGACGCCCAGCAGTTCCGCCTCCGGGAACATCATTCCCGCATCGACGACGATGATGTCGTCGGCATACCGGATGGCGGTCATGTTCATCCCGAACTCGCCCAGGCCACCCAGGGGTACAATTTGCAGCTTCTGATCAGTCATTTGTTCTGTGTGGGGCGGACCCCACCGGCGACAAGATCGCCGGCGCTACGTAACGCCGGCGGTCTTCGCCGCCGGTGCAATCGAAATGATGCATTCTTAACGATACCCCGCCGCTTGCAATTCGAACAGCTCGGCGTATTGTCCGCCGAGCGCGACCAACTGTTCGTGGGTACCCTGTTCGCGGACGGCGCCATCGGCCAGCACCAGGATGCGGTCGGCCATACGGACTGTGGAAAACCTGTGGGAAATCAGCACCGCCATGCGCCCGCGCGTGAGGTCGGCGAAGCGCTGGAAGACTTCGTATTCGGCGCGCGCATCGAGCGTGGCGGTGGGCTCATCCAGAATCAGGAGCTGCGCATCGCGCATATAGGCACGGGCCAGCGCAAACTTCTGCCACTCGCCGCCGGAGAGGTCCACGCCGCCCTCAAATCGCCGACCTACCATCTGATCGTACTGATTGGGAAGGCGGTCGATGACTCCCTTCGCCAGGCTTTTGCGGGCCGCGGTTTCGATCCGCTCCTGGTCGGTAAGCGATTCCAGGCGGCCGAAACCGATGTTCTCGCGCACCAGCAGGTCGTAGCGCAGATAGTCCTGGAAAATCACGCCGATCTCGTGGCGGAGGTCCTCCACATCGTATTCGCGCAGGTCTACCCCATCCAGTAGAATTTGTCCTTCGGTGGGGTCGTACAGCCGGGCCAGCAGCTTCACCAGGGTCGTTTTGCCTGCGCCATTTTCACCAATCAAAGCCAATTTTTCCCCGGGTTCCAGGCGAAAGTTGATATTTTTCAATACCATACGATCCGAGCCGGGATACGCGAAACCGGCATTGCGAAATTCGAACCCAATTTGGATGGGCCGCGGGGCGGGGATCGAGTTGGGCGAGGGCCGGATGGCTGGTTCCATTTCGAAGAACTCGAACAGGTCTTTCAGGAACATGGCTTGTTCGGAGATATCGTTGAAGCTGGATAGAATTCGCTCAATGTAAGTGCGCGACCGAGAAAATGCGCCGGTGAGCAGGGTGAAGGTGCCAATCGAAATACCGCCGGCCAGGGTCCGCACCAACACTACCACGTAAGCGCCGTAATATCCGCCGGTGGAAATCAGGTTCAGGCCTGAGCCGACCAGCGCGCGGCGCATGGCCAGAGCCTTGTTTTCGTCGTAAATGTCTTCGGAAAGGCGATGGTAACGCTGTGCCAGGTAGTCGCCCAGCCCGAACATTTTGATTTCCTTGGCGCTTTGCGCGCTGGCGCCTAAAAGCCGCAGGTAGTCGAGCAGGCGGCGCTGGGGAGTCCAGCGGTACAGCACCGAATAGGCCAGGGTGGTGAAGTGGGTCTCGCCCAGAAATGCGGGGATGACGGCGGCAATCAGCAGCAGCATGAGCCAGGGCGAAAACACGATCAGGAGGCCGGAGAGCGATACCAAACTGATAAAGTCCTGGCAGACACTGAGCAGGGCGGCGAGCAGTCCCAGCCGGCCGGTGGTCTGACGCCGGGCACGCTCCAACTTGTCGTAGAAGACCGGATCTTCGAACGAAGCCAAGTCCAGGCGGCTGGCGTGTTCCATGAGGCGGACGCTCACCCGGTTGGTGAACCGGTCCCCGAGGAGGCTGTCGCATAGGGTATTTCCCCTACCGAGGATGTCACTGGCGATGGCCAGCCCCAGATCGATGGCCACCAGCTTCCAGATGCCCGACAGACTGCCTGTTCCCCGCGAAATCCGCCCCACTACGGCATCCAGAATGAGCTTGGAGACCCAGAGCATCGCGGCCGGCAGCAGCGCCCGTACCAGCCTGAGAAAGCCGGTGGTTACCACCAGCGGCGGGCTGGTTTCCCACACCATCCGCAGCAGGGGCCGCACGTTCCGCAGGGAGGTCAGCCGGGCGCTCCAGGAGAGCTCCGGGGCCGCTCGCGGGGGCCTGGGTGGGTGCATAAAGCTAGTGTAACAGCAATGTTTCCTAGTAAATAGAAATGCTCACCCCGAGGGGTGAGCATTCTTGCCCTGTTCTACCAGGGTGATGTTCGATGGGAGAATCATTTTCGACGGCATCGCAACCGCCAAAAACTTTGTAGTTGGATCTTATTTCCAGGCGGCCCTCAAGTCAAGGAAAAATCCCAAGCAAAAATTTTCGCCGGTAAGCTGCTCTTACAGCCTGACTTGCAGGAGTGTAAACTTGCTTGCGGTTACAGACAGATCTCAGAATTGGGCACTTCCAGGCCTGAGGATTTCGGTCCAAACCCAACAAAAACGGCCTTTTATTCGGCCGGGGGGAACTCTTCGAGGTGCAGCAGGATCATGGGATCGGCGTCCCGGCCCTTGCGTCCGTGTAGCCAGAAGGCCCGAAAACCGCCCGCGAAGAGCCCCGCAATGATGCAGAAAACCAGCAGTATCCCCGTCAAAACGAAGATGTTGATCAGCATAATGCCGGGATTGTCGTTGGGCTTGAGCACGCGCTCATCGAGGGTGATTTGGGCCTCGTAACGCACTTGGGCCAGCAACCGCTCGGCGGCGTCCGGGTCCGGAGGGGACAGTACTACGGCGACCATCGGCCCGCTCCGCTTGGCCATGGCGCCGGCCAGTTTTTGGAAGTCACTCGCCTTTTGCATGGCGATCTGGGGAGTGGGATAGTCGAAGAGCGCTAGCGTCATGTTCCCCTTCGGGCTGCCGAAAACCCCGATCTGGGCCTCCGCGCCCAGGTGGAAGGCGGCCACTGACGGCGGAATTCCCGGATCGAACTTCGCGAGGCCCGCGGGGCCGATCACGTATCGCTCGCTATTGGCCACCAACCCCTGTGACGGGAAGAATCCCAGCAAGTTCGGAAGCCGCGTAGAATCGACGTCGCGGAGGGCATCGAGGACTGGCATTAGCTCCGCGGCGGTCGGCTTGTAGCCTTGAAAGGAAAACAGGTAATTGCCGTGGACCAGCAAAACAGTGGTGGGTGTTTCGGCTGCCAGGTTGGCCAGGTCGGAAGGCGTGGCCGCCCCGGGCCGTTGCCAGTCGAACGCCGCTAGCGATCCGGTGGTGTCCTGCAGGCGGTAAACGGTGGCAGTGAACTTGTCCTTGCGGTTTTCGTAGGTGGCCGCTTCGGAGTCCTTCAGGCCGAATTCGTTCCACAGTTCGCGGTCCGTAAGTGCGGGTGCGGAAGTGGCGGTGCGGTGGTAAGCGCCCAGGGTATCTGGCCAGATGGCCGCGCCGGCCAAGGCGGGGAGGAGCAGGGCGAGAAGGGTCAGCGATCGCATAAGGATTGGACGCCGACTGGGCAAGCTAAAGCATGCCCCACTACGCTCCGTGACACTTTTTGTACTTTTTGCCGCTTCCACATGGGCAGGGGTCGTTGCGGCCAACCTTCGCGCCACCATTCACCGGTCGCGCGCTTCTGGAATCGTCGCCGCCCGCAAAGCTCAAATCGGCGAGTTCCTTCTCCTTCTTGCGCTGGATATTGCGCGTGAAGTCCTCCATGGTTTGCTTGGCGGCCTGGCGCTGCTGCTCGCTGGCATCCGGACGGGGCTGCTCTTCTTCTTCCTCTTCCTCTTCGGGGTACGGCATCGCCGGAGCGGCGCCGGTGTTGACTTGCAGGAAGTACAGGTAACGGACCGTTTCATCTTCGACGCGGTCCATCATGGCGGTGAACAGTTCGTAGGATTCTTTCTTGTACTCGACCAGCGGATCTTTCTGCCCGTAGGCGCGGTTGCCAATGCCTTGCTTCAACTCGTCCATCGACAGCAGGTGGTCCTTCCACTGGTTGTCGATGACCTGCAGCATCACGATGCGCTCGGTATGCCGCATCACGTCGGGGCCGACCAGGTCTTCCTTCTCCTGATACTTCTGCTGGAGGCGATCCATGATCTGGTCCGCCATCTCCTGCCGGCTCAGGCTGCCCAATTCGGCCAAGTCGATTTTGGCGCCGAACTGACTCAGGATGTCGTTGCGCAGAGTGTTCAGATCCCAGGTGTCGGGGTGCTTGTCATTGGCGCAGCGCATGTCGATGAAGGTCTCGACGATGCCGCGCACCATATCGATGATGCGTTCTTTTTGATCGCTGCCTTCGAGCAACTGGCGGCGGAGAGTATAAACGGCCTGGCGCTGCTTGTTGTTTACGTCGTCGTACTCGAGCAGGTGTTTGCGGGCTTCGAAATTCTGCGCCTCGACGGCCTCCTGGGCCTTGGCAATACGCTTGGTGATGAGCCCGGACTCGATGGGCACGTCTTCTTCCATGCCCAGGCGCAGCATCAGGTTCTGCATGCGCTCGCCGCCGAAGATGCGCAGCAGGTCGTCTTGCAGCGAGAGGTAGAAACGCGAGCTGCCGGGATCGCCCTGGCGGCCGGCGCGTCCACGAAGCTGATTATCGATGCGGCGCGAATCGTGGCGTTCGGTGCCTACAATGTGCAGGCCGCCGAGGGCCACCACTTCATCATGTTCTTTGTCGGTCTCCTGCTTGAAGCCGGAATAGATCTCTTCCCACTTGTCGCGGCGCACGCGATAGAACAGGTCGTGGTGGGTGAAGTAATAGAAATGCTCGTCGGCGACGTACTGCTCCTGATCCTCGGGCAGACGCTCGGCCACCTTTTCCTTCAGGCAGGCGTCCTTCGTCATGAACTCGGCATTGCCGCCCAGCAGAATATCGGTACCGCGGCCCGCCATGTTGGTAGAGACGACCACTGCGCTGCGGCGGCCCGCCTGCGCCACGATGGAGGCTTCGCGCTCGTGATTCTTGGCGTTCAAAACCTCGTGCTTGACGCCCATACGCTTGAGGATGCCCGATAGCCGCTCGGATTTTTCGACTGAGATGGTGCCGACCAGGACCGGCTGGCCGCGCCCGTTGAACTCCTTGATCTCCTTGGCCGCATTGCGGAACTTTTCGTCCTCGGTGCGGTACACCATGTCCGAATTTTCTTTGCGGATCATGTTCCGGTTGGTGGGAATCACGGTCACATCGAGCTTGTAGATCTTCTGGAATTCGGCCGCTTCGGTTTCCGCTGTGCCCGTCATGCCGGCCAGCTTCTTGTACATGCGGAAATAGTTCTGGAAGGTGATGGTGGCGAGCGTCTGATTCTCACGCTGGATCTTGACGTTTTCCTTGGCTTCCACCGCCTGGTGCAGGCCATCGGACCAGCGCCGCCCCGGCATGAGACGGCCGGTGAATTCATCGACGATGATGACTTCCGGGCCTTCGTCGCCATCCTTGATCACGTAATCGCGGTCGCGCTGGTAGAGCACATGCGCGCGCAGCGCTTGCTGCACGTGGTGGTTGTACTCGATGTTCCCGGGATCGTACAGGTTGCCGATATTGAGCAGCTTTTCGACCTTGAGCACGCCTTCTTCGGTGAGCGCCGAGCTTTTGTGCTTCTCGTCGATGGTGAAATCGCCGGTGGTGTACTTCTCGCCCGGCTCGCGGCCTTCGATCACTTCGCCGCGCACCAACTTGGGAATGATGCGGTTGATCTTGTAGTACTTGTCGGTGGATTCCTCGCTGGGGCCGGAAATGATCAGCGGGGTGCGGGCTTCGTCCACCAGGATGGAATCGACCTCATCGACGATGGCGAAGTGGTGCTCGCGCTGGACGCAATCCTCCAGGCGGAACTTCATATTGTCGCGCAGGTAATCGAAGCCGAACTCGTTGTTGGTGCCGTAGGTGATGTCGGAGCCGTAAGCGTCTTTGCGCTCCTGATCGTCGAGATCGTGCACGATCACGCCGACATGCAGCCCCAGGGACTTGTAGAGGCGGCCCATCCATTCGGAATCGCGTTTGGCCAGGTAATCGTTGACCGTGACCACGTGGACGCCCTTACCTTCCAGGGCGTTTAGGTAACTGGGCAGGGTGGCGACCAGCGTTTTGCCTTCACCGGTCTTCATTTCGGAGATTCTGCCGCTGTGCAGGACCATGCCGCCAATCAACTGGACGTCGAAATGGCGCATGTTTAGGACGCGGCGGCCGGCCTCGCGGACTACCGCGAAGGCTTCGATGAGGAGGTCGTCGAGGACTGCACCGTGGGCTAATTTCTCTTTGAATTCAATGGTTTTGGCGGCCAGGTCGATGTCGGAAAGCTGGCGCATGGCAGGCTCCAGCTCATTGATGGCGGCCACTTTAGGCTTCAGCGCCTTGATTTCGCGCTCGGTCTTGGTGCCGAAGATTTTGGCCAGGACTTTATCGACAATCATGAAAACTTCTCAGTACGTGGGGAACTTTCCGTAAATTTCATTTTACCCCGTTAGCGGAGACGGACGAGGGGGAAAGGGATTAGGAAGGGTGTGGTACTTGGGACGCCTAGTTGGTTCAGAATCGTGTGCGTAACCGAGCTCAGGCGGCGACGATGACGCGCTCGACTTGAGCGGCTGGAGGTGGGACCGGCTCGCCGTGGGCCCGTAGGGACTCGATATGCAACGGGATGGCTTCTCGGATCAGTTGGAGCGCCTCTTCACGAGTTTCCGCGGCCGCAACGCAGCCGGGCAGATCCGGGACGTAGGCGCCAAAACTGCTGCCGTCTTCGGCAGGTTCGATCACGACCACATATTCCCTCACCGCTTGAAATCCTCCTTCGTGAGGCCTGCTTGTTCCAGGATACTATTTACCGTGGGGTGCGGCAGGGTAACGTTCTCTTTACCGGCCACTGTTACGGTTCCGGGCTTGACCGTGTGCCGGAACTGGCGGTGGCTGCCTGACTGGCGGTCCAGATACCATCCGTCGCGCCGGAGCATTTTCAGGATATCTCTGACTTTTGCGAGTGCCATGGGAAATCGGGCCTTAACTCGAAATGCACCGCTCCCTCTGGTCGCGGCTCGGTAACGACGACGCACCCGGTCGAGTAAACGACGACTCAGCATCGAGTAACGGCGACGCACCGGTTGAGTAACGCCGACGCACGGTCGAGTAACGCGGAGGCACCGGTCGAACAGATCTGGCTACAGGCTGTGGAACAGGAATGGCATCCAAGAAAAGAGATCGCTCAGGAAGGCGGACATCCAATGGGTCTCTTCCGTCGTATGGGTTTCGGTTAGCGGCCGGATCATTTGAGCTCGTTGCATGGTATTGTCTCCTGACCCATAAATCGGGCGGGTAAGAGGAATACTTTAGACGAACTAAGGTTTTTTCTGCCGCGAGATCAGAACAAATCCTTGAGATCGGGATCGACCTTGGCTAACCCGGCTGGGTAGCCTTGGCGCAGCGCGTTGGCAATGTGCTCTTTGGCGGCAGCGCGGTGGCCTTCCAGCACCGCTATCACGGCCGCGGTATAAAGCACGGTTTGGTCCTGTGGATCGGCTGTGGTGGGGGCGTTCAGAGCGGAGCGCGCCGAGTCGAAATCGCCCAGGCGGGCAAAGCAAAGCGCGCGGCGGCAGCGCTGTTCCGTGTCTAACGGCCGGCTCCGCTCGCTTTGATCGAGCAGACCGAGCGCTTGCGAGTAGGCCTGGCGCGCCGCGTTCCTGTTTCCGGAGTGCCACAGCGCGTCGGCGAGCGCCGCTACATATTCATCGGATTGCGGGCGCAAGCGGATCGCGGATTGAAAGAACGGGATGGCGGAGGCGTAGCGGCGCCCGTAGTAGGTGGCGATGCCGAGATCGAAGTAGGTCTCCGGCGCGATGCGGCGCTCGAGAGCCATCTCGAAGTTCTGCTGCGCGTCTTCCAGCTTCCCGGCTTCAAGAAGCGCCACGCCGAGATTGGAGTAGCCGGCGGGGGAATCGGGATTGAGCCGGGTCACCTCGCGCAGTTGCTGGCCGGCTTCTTCGAGCTGCCCCAATGTGCGCAGGACCGCGGCGAGGTCATTGTGACAGAGCCACGATTCCGGGCTGAGGCGGACGGCCGCGCGATACGAGGACAGCGCCTCGGGCAGACGGCCGGAGGCTTCCAAGGCCCGGCCCAGAAGCCGGTTGGCCTCGCCGGACGAAGCGAGCAGAGCCGGATAGCTTGCGAGGTTGTGGACGACCGCGGAATTGAGGCCCGCGTGCAGATCGATCTTCGCCAAGTACAAGGCGCCTTGCGATTTGTCCAAACCGGCAGCGGTGGCGCGCTGGAGCGCTTTCCGGGCATCTGCCAGGCTGCGCGGGTCGGCGGTAGTTTCGTAGAGCCGGAGAAAGACATCCAGACGCGCCCGCAAGGCCGGCAAATAGTTCGGCGATTGCGCGAGGGCTTCCTTGAGGGCTTGGGCGGCCAGGCGCAACTCCGGTTCGCCGCTGGCAGGGGTCATCAGGCTGATGGCTTCTCCGTACAGTTGGGCGGACGAGAACGCCGGACGCTGTCGTGCGCTGTGGACGCCCCAGAGCACCGAGGCCAGCAGCAGGATCGCGGCGACGGCCAGAAATCGATAAGAACCGCTCCCTTCGGTCACGGCTTCCATGAGAAGGCCTGCTCCTGTCAAGTACCCCCGCTGAAAATCTTGCGGGGGATTCACAAGGGGGCGGAGCCCTCTTGTGGGGGGAGCCGCGCTTTTTGC
>Ga0182024_10007183_pt1 | contig 24102 bp, 25 predicted proteins | sample P32metaG_FD_120480 | JGI IMG/M metagenome (GOLD analysis project Ga0182024, IMG submission 120480) | Permafrost microbial communities from Stordalen Mire, Sweden - P3-2 metaG (Illumina Assembly) | ecosystem: Environmental > Terrestrial > Soil > Wetlands > Permafrost | place: Sweden: Stordalen...
GGCCGTTTGAATGACGAGCAGAGTGGCCCATCCGTACAAAAAGCCCCACATCGGGCCGAGAGATTCGCGCAAGAAAATGTATTCGCCGCCGGCGATGGGCATCGCCGCGGCAAGTTCTCCGTAACAAAGCGCCGCCATGGTGGTCATCAGGCCGCTGATCAGCCAGACAATCAGCAGTAAGGCGGGGCTGCCCACTTGGCGGGCGATGCTGGCGGAAACTATAAAAATTCCCGAACCGATCATCGAGCCTGCGACGATCATGCTGGCGTCGAGCAAGCCAAGGCTCTTGATCAGTTCGGATTCGACAGCGGCTTTTGCTGCATTCTGCGGCTGGATTTGCTCGGGCATGGGCGACGATGCGCAACATTACACCGGACGGGTGAGTTTCAAGAAGCTGCAATATAAGCGCGGAAGGTGCGGGACGAGCGGATGATTGGAGTGAAGAGAAATGCGGCCGGGCGGGTGGCACACCCTTCCAGACCACCCAAACGAACGTCTTTGAATTGTCGGGTGCCGCACTCTCGCCGCAGGCGAGGGTGCGGGTTTAGACGCAGCGTTTCTACGGCTGTCCCATCGAATTCTTACTTCGGTTGGCGATTCACGCGGCCGGCCGATCCTTCGCGATTTTTATTTGCCCGAAGACGCGCACACGAACCGCGAACCATTTACTTCTCACTGACTTGCCACCCTACGTACTTCTACGAATAGCGCCACAACCCCCATTGTGTTAGCGTAAGTCGGGGCACTATGGAAGCCCCCCAAAAGGACGCAACATGTGGCACGCGGCCCATCCTCAGACCTCCGCCCACCCCACGCACCGGCCCGTCCCGCCCACCCCAAATCAATCGCTAGCGAAACATAATCGAAAGCGATCGCAAGTGATTGAAAATAAACAACAGCGACCCAAATCAATCGCTAGTTTTTGTCGTGTTTTTCGCGATCACCAAGGCCAAGGCGCTCGTTCTGCAATTCGACGTTGGCGCGCACCGTGTCAATATTCAAACCGATGCCTGTCTTTTGCAGGTCGCTGGCTTGATTGTAGAGCCGCTGAGCAAGCGCGACGCGGGCGTTTGCAGCGTCGCGCGTGGCCAGGGCGCGAAGAATCAGAAGGTATTGATCCACGACCGCGTTGACCACGGTTTCGCGCGTGGTCAGTTCGTCGGCGCTCGCCTGGTGCGTTCCTTCCCGGCCGATCTGATACCCGCGAATCTGCTGGAAGTTCAGGATGGTTTGCGAAAACGTGGGACCGGCTTCGATGACCTGAAAGATGCCGAGTGGTGCGCGCTTCGGAGCGCGCTCGATGCTTAGAATATTGTACTGGTTTACCGAGCCGTGCGCCTCGATGTCTGCCTGGGGAAGCAGCGCGGAGCGGGCGATCTGACTGCTGCGGTCGCTTTCATATATCAGAAGTTGAGCGATGACGCGCTGGGGATTTTGTTTGAGCGCTAGCTGCACGGCCTGTTTCAGCGTGAGTTGCAGCGGTGCGGGCGGGCCCCCCGGCTGCTGCTGCGCGGAAGAAGCGAGCGGCAACGATACCTGCAGAATTAGTATGAGTAGTACGAATATTTGCCGGAAATTCGCGGCCATTGATAAACCTCCAAAACGCCAAAACAGAAGCAGAGCTGGATTCTATCCTTATTTGGAGGGTGTGCGCCTGCCCGGAGAACGCAGCGGCTACCGGCAGAAGGAGAGGCCGTCGTGGCTATGCACGATGTGAAAATGGCGGGACACCTGGCTGGACGCACGAGGGTCTCTCTTGCGAACAGTCGTGAATACGCGCTTCGGTTTTGACGGCACGAGCGTCTATTTTTCACGGCCTTGCATCGCCTTAGTACTTTAGTACCAGTAACTTACAGGGGGCTAGCAGAGGCTAGTGGTCCATCGACACCTGCGCAGTGCCGCCCTACCTCGCTGCTGCTGGCATGGTTGCTCGCGATTCCCTTCGGAATATGAAGCGCGGCGCGGCGCGGAAAATGGAGCGACCGCGCCGACGGAATCGTGACTTCTTCGCTGCTTACTGTGCCGGATCTGGTCTTGTTTCTTACGCTGCTGCTGGTGGCCGTGCGCACGGGATGGTTTCCAACGGGCGGAATGATGTCCGCCGGATTCGACGACCTGGGCGTTGCCGGGAAAGTGAAGGATCTTGCCATTCATCTTTCTTTGCCTGCACTCGGGCTGGTGCTCGCGACTCTGCCACCGCTGGTCCGGCACGTGCGCTCGGCGATGATCGAAGTCCTGGAAGCTCCCTTCGTGCGTGCTGCGCGCGCGCACGGGATTCCGGAAAGCCGCGTGCTGCTTCGTTGTGCGCTACCCGTTGGCGCCAATCCCCTTTATGAAGCGGCCGTGATGGGATTGGTGAGCGGCGATGCTGATCCCACATCGGAGATGAACGTTTGGCTATCGAGCGGCGAAACTTACCTATGGCATCCCCGCCAGGAAAAGCCGTCCACGCCGTGGGAATAAGAGACGGATCGCTTGATGCGACAGCAGCTCGTCACTTTGGACTATGCCAAGCGCAAGAATTTATACGACCGGGTGCAGGAAATCGTCGCCGAAGACCTGCCGGTAATTTGCCTGGTGAGCCCCAATATTCTGGTGGGGGCTGCCAATCGTGTGGGAAACTTTCGCCCGGCTATTTTGGTTCCTTACGCGCTGTGGAACATCGAACAGCTCTACGTACAATAAATGGCGAGCCTGAGCCGCAACGCAGACCGAAAAACGCCGGCGCTCGATGACGCGCGCGCAGCGTGACCGGACGCGCGGCTGGTCCGTGAATGCATCGGAGGCAGCGAAGAGGCCTAGTGCGCTCTGATCTTCAAGTATAAAAACCTCATTTTTTCGAACGTCGTAAAGTACGGATTCTCCGCGGACGATTCGACGGACATTTTTCAGGCGGTGCGCCTGGATCTTTTGTCGGAACTACCCAAATTGCGCAAAGTGAAGGCGCTGCCGAAATGGATCATGCAGGTCACCGCACATAAATGCTTTCACCGGAAACAACAGCAACAACGCACGGAAGTTCTGGATCCGGCCGCCAAGGAATTCGAGAAGAGCTCTCCGTCCCGCGCTGAGGACATTTTGCGGGAGGCGGAAGACGAGCAGAGTTTGCGCCAGGCGATGGCTGAACTCCCGCCACGCTGCCGAGAGCTCGTGCACATGCTTTTCTATGACGAGCCGGTCCGCCCGTATCAGGAAATCGCCGCGACGCTGGGGATTGTTGTTGGATCCATCGGATTCATCCGGCAGCGGTGCCTGGAACGCCTGCGCAAACGCTTGCTGGAAACAGGATTCGCGTGAAGCCGGAAACCAAGAAGGATCCGCTATCCGAGAAATTCCTGCGCGAGCTGGCAAATCTGCCGGCGGAATCCAGCCGTAACAAATTCATTGCGGCACATCCGCGGCTGTTGAAAGACCGGGTGGTGCGGCAACTGAATGAAGTGGTACGCGGGAAAGTGCGCGAAAACGCTCGCGAGGCGCTTTATTTGGCGGAAGCCAGCGTGGCGATCCTGCAAAACTGACGGCTGAAGAATACGAGCTGATGAAGAAGCATCCCGAATACGGCTGGGCTGTGCTGCGCCACGTGCCGGGAATGGAGCGCGCCAGCCTGATCATTCTTCATCACCACGAAAGTTACGATGGCAAAGGCTACCCGGGCGGGCTGAAGGGCGAGGAAATTCCGATTGGCTGGCGCATCGTCTCCGTGATTGACGCCTTCGATGCAATGGTTTCCTCCCGGCCCTACCGCCAGGGCCTTCCGTTCGATGAAGCCGAACGTCGCCTGTTGCAGGCGAGCGGCACGCAGTTTGATGCGCGCGTCGTGGAGCGCTTCCTTCCCCTTGCGCGAGCGGAGATGTCTTCGGTGTTTGCCGCAGCCGGAACCGCGGTCTCGACCGCTCTCTAACGCCGCGCGCACCTCACCGTTCATTCTTATCGACGACGCCCGCAACTTCAAAAGTAACTGCAAAGCAAAAGACCAATCAACTTCTGCGTCCACTGCACTACCGCGGTGGTATCATCCGTTTTCCTCGCAGGAGGAACGTTACGTCTGATCGCAAGGATTCGGCCAAGCAACAGGAAGTGAGCGCCCACGGTTTCAGCCGCGGCCTCGGCCTGTTTGACAGCACCATGATCGTGGCCGGGTCCATGATCGGCTCGGCCATTTTCATCGTCTCCGCCGAGATGTCCAGGCAGCTCGGCAGTTCCGGCTGGCTGTTGCTCTCGTGGGTTATCGCCGGCGTCCTCACCATCACTGCGGCGCTTTCCTACGGCGAACTCGCATCCATGATGCCGCACGCGGGCGGCCAGTATGTGTATCTGCGTGAATCATTCTCGCCGACTCTGGGATTCCTGTACGGCTGGACGCTTTTTCTCATCATTCAAACTGGAACCGTTGCGGCCGTGGCGATTGGTTTCGCGCGGTTTCTCGGTGTGCTGTGGCCGACGATCCGAGAATCTCATTACATTATCGAGCCTGTACACCTCACATCTGGTTACGCAATCTCTCTTTCGACCGCGCAACTGGTTGCGGTGCTCGTGATTCTGCTGCTTACCTGGAGCAACACGCGCGGGCTGAACTACGGCAAAGCAATCCAAAACATTTTCACCTCCTGCAAGATCGCCTCGCTCGCCGGACTGATCGTTGCCGGCATTCTGTTTGGACGCAACGCCGCGGCGATTCATGCGAACTTCAGCGCGATGTGGTCGCCCAGCGGCTACGTTCCGATCGCCGCCGGAATCAGCGCTGCGACTGGTTATGGTCTCTTTGTCGCGCTGTGCGTTTCGCAGGTCGGCTCGCTTTTCGCCGCGGACGCCTGGAACAACATCACGTTCACGGCCGGCGAAGTGAAAAATCCCCGCCGGAACATTCCGCTTTCGCTCGCGCTCGGCACCGGAATGGTAATCGGATTGTACCTGCTCGTGAATCTCGCCTATCTTTTCACACTTCCGCTCAACGCGATCCAGCACGCCGAATCCGATCGCGTCGCCACGGCCACACTGCAAGCCGTCTTTCCCGGACTCGGCGTCACATTAATGGCTCTGGCCATCATGGTTTCCACTTTCGGCTGCATCAACGGAATGTTGCTCACCGGCTCTCGCGCTTACTACGCGATGGCGCGCGACGGGTTGTTCTTCCAGCGCACCGGAATTCTCAATCGCGCCGGCGTTCCAGGAATCGCATTGCTGGTGCAAGGCGTCTGGGCCGCGTTTCTGGTTCTGCCGCGCACCTACGATCCGCTCAGCGGAAAATATGGCAACCTTTATAGCAATCTGCTGGACTACGTCGTCTCCGCCGTTCTGATTTTTTACATTCTGACGATTATCGGAATTTTTCGTTTGCGCCGCTCGAAGCCGTTGGCGGAGCGTCCGTACAAGACGTTTGGTTATCCCGTGGTGCCGGCGCTGTACATCTTGGGAGCCAGCGTAATTCTCGTCGTCCTTCTTCGCTATCGCGCTTCGACGACGCTGCCGGGGCTGGTGCTGATCGCCAGCGGCCTTCCCGTTTATTTTTTGTTTCGCGCTGTTTCGCCGCGCAGTTCCGAAAATCCTCCTCGTAAAAAAGAATGAACGCGGGATAGCTGCTGCGAAATCAAAGGAAGGAGCACAGGCAGGATTGCCTGGGCCACGAGAGGCAAATTTGTATCGAATAGAAAATCGTTTCTCCTTTGTTTTCAGCGGAGTTCTCGTCTGAATGATGATTTTGTGGGGTTTATTTGTATCGAATAGAAATGGTGGCCCGATTCGTGAGTCGTGATTGGTGAGGTGTGGTGCGGGCGCCGAAACGGCCGAAAAACTAGCGATTAGAAAAAGTTTTCTCGTTTGTTGTGAGCGGGTTAGGTCGATTTCTAATATTTGACTAGCGATTAGAATTGCGCATCGCGCGCCGCCGCGCATCATCTTCGCTGGGATCCGCAGGGGCCAGTCCCGCAGGTGCGGGACCCGCCCGCTGTGCGCCGTTATCTGCGTGTAAGCGCCCGGCACCTTGGCTGCCGCGACCCGGCATCCGGAGACACCGTCGCCAAGCGCCCGATCGCGCGCCCAGCCAGCCAAGCCCCTCGCCCGTGTCCCCGTCTCCATGTCGCGTCCTCAGCAACGCCGAAAAGCGCCCCGACTCACGCTAACACATTCGCCGGTCGCTGAAAATTCGTAGAAATACTGACGAGGGTAAGCGATAGAGATGGTTGTACTTTGCTGTGTTGGCCGATAGTGAAGCGTCTAAACCCCCACCCTTCGCATGAAACAAAGGCGCGAAGGATAGGGCACCCGGAAAATCCACTGCGTGCGTCGAGGTGTTGTGGAAGGGTGCGCCGCCCGCCCGCTCTGCAGAATCGAGCGTTCGTTTCGGAAATGCAGACGAGAAGACAATCCGTCAGGGAGGGATTCGGTATACACTTCCATTGCCTATTCTCATAATGAGTGAGAGTGTCCCCACATGAGTACTGCGCGACATCTGTTAGCACTTCTGCGCACTCACGTCCGAGGCGACGACAACGAGTTTCTGTCAGTCGCCATGGAAATGGCCGCGCGTGAGGCACGGCTGGGGCACGCAAAAGTCGCGGAACAGATTCGTGAGCTTGTGGACCAGGCCCGTGCCCGCAACACTCAGATCGAAAAACGCCTAGGCTCCGTCGTTGTTCTGCAACCAAAAGGTGAGATCGCCAATCTCCTTTCCGTTCAACAACCGACAATTCGACTGGCCAGCATGGTTTTACCCGAATCGTTGGAAAAGCGGTTGCGACGAACGCTTCTGGAACAGAGGCAGCAGACCAAGCTGCGGCACCACAATCTTCGCGCAAGACGAAAGCTCCTCTTCGTTGGTCCGCCCGGCACGGGAAAGACGATGACGGCTGCCGCCCTGGCTGGTGAGCTGCACCTTCCTTTGTTTACAATTCTGCTCGAAGGTGTAATCACCAAGTTCATGGGTGAGACGGCTGCCAAGCTCCGCATGATCTTTCAAGCTATGACGGTGGAAAAAGGAGTCTATCTGTTTGATGAATTTGACGCTCTTGGAGCTCGGCGCGCTCAAACAAACGACGTGGGCGAAATTCGAAGGGTACTTAATTCGTTTCTCCAACTTCTCGAGAAAGACGACTCGGACAGCATCATCATTGCGGCGACGAACCACGCGGACCTGCTAGACAAGGCCTTGTTTCGGCGGTTTGACGACGTACTTGATTACGCCCTGCCGGACCAGCGAACCGCTATGAAAATTATGGAAGCGCGGTTGGCGCAGTTTAACGTGGATGCGGTGGACTGGGGGCGAGTTTCGAGTGAGGTCCCCGGGCTCAGCCAGGGCGAACTCGTCCGAGCCAGTGACGAGGCCGCTAAACACGCCATTCTGCAAGGCACGAGCCGCATTACGACTGAGGACCTCTTAGTTGGCGTCCATGAGCGCAAACACGCAAACTGTTAATCGCGGGGTCGAACGTCAGACCCATGCCTGAACTTCCGCGCGACCGTCGCCACATTTATCTGCACGACGTCGGACGCTCAGAGCGCTACACGTCGCGACAGAGGCCCCAAACTCCTCCTCCTCCTGCTCGAGACCGTGACGCTCACGCCCAAACTCTAATAAGAGCGCTGAATCAAGCGCTGGTTGGTGCCCGCGCGCAGGCACAAGCCCGTCCTGATAGACCAGACGGCGGATTCTACCTGCAGTTCGAATTGTCACCGGGAAATGAGGAATTTGTCCAAAACCTCGAAGACCGGCGCAGCCACATTGAGTTGGTTTCTGTCAGGCGGGGATTGGAAGAAAACGCGCCGACCATCGCTACCGTCTTTGTCCCGTATCAGGCCGCGAATTATTTCTTGCGAAAGCTCGAAGCCTACCAAAACGAAGTCACCAAGAAAAAAGGTCGACCCCGCCACGAGAACTTGGTCAACCGGATTGACGCCGTCGCACTCGCCGTCATCCGACCTTTTTTTACAGACGAAGAAGACCGTTTGCCTCCCGAACACGAACGGATTTGGTGGGAAGTATGGTTGCGGCTGGATTTGCGAGGACAATTTCAGGCGGCGGCCGCAACGCTCGACATTCCCCTGAAACTCGACGAAATCATAGAGTTCCCCGAACGAGAGGTGATTCTTGCATTTTCTGATTTGGCCACTCTGAGCGCTCTTATCACTAGAACCGACGCAGTCGCCGAGATTCGCCTGGCAAAAGATACGCCCGCGCTGTTCCTCCAGATGCGCAACATCGAACAGCGAGACTGGGTCGCAGATTTGCTTGCGTGACTCGACGGCCCGAATGCCGACGCAGTTTCCGTATGCGTCCTCGATAGCGGAATTACGCACACTCACCCTCTGTTGGCGGCCGGAATTCAGCCTACCGATCTGCATACCTACGATCCGACCTGGGGGACGGGCGACAGTGCCGTCTGGCAAGGACACGGAACGGCGATGGGAGGCGTGGCGCTTTACGGGGACCTCTACCAAGCTCTGTTGACGGGTCGTCGAATTCGTCTCGATCACCGACTTGAGTCCGTTAAGATGTTGCATCCAACTGGCATTCAGCATGACCCGAAACTCTATGGGGCAGTGACAGCGGAGTGCGTGTCGCGCGCAGAGGTTTCCGCACCACACCGGCCTCGTGCCATCTGTATGGCCGTGACGTCCGACTTCGACGTTCGCCGCGGACGACCGTCGTCCTGGTCCGCTGCGGTCGACCGCCTTTGTTTTGGGGACGAAACCGTGCGGCGGCTATTCATCGTCTCGGCCGGGAACATCGAACAAGCCAAAATCCCAGCTGCCAACTATCTCGACCGCGTTGATATCGAGCCCATCTTTAATCCAGCCCAGGCCTGGAACGCCCTGACCGTCGGTGCATTCACTGAAAAAACTGTTATCGCCGACCCAACCTTCGAAGGCTGGACCGCACTCGCGCCGAACGGTGAACTGGCGCCCACGAGCCGCACGTCCTTGACCTGGGAAAAACAATGGCCTATCAAACCCGACCTCGTGTGCGAAGGAGGAAATTGGGCGACTGATGGAGCAACAGTCGATTTTCCGGATGACTTGGGTATTCTCACGACCCACTATCTGCCGAATCGCCAGCACTTTGACATCATTCGCGACACTAGCGCTGCGACCGCAATGGCGGCAAACCTCGCTGGTCGCGTCCTCGCCGGCCGTCCGCAGTCTTGGCTAGAAACTGTGCGTGGTTTACTGGTACATTCTGCCGAATGGACACCTGCCATGCTCGCACACCTTCCCGAGAACGCGGGCCGTCAGGAGAAGTTGGCCTTGGTCCGCCGATACGGTTACGGCGCTCCAAATTTCGAGCGAGCTCTTCTCAGCTCCCTCAACGACACGACGTTGGTTGTCGAGGACAGCCTACACCCCTTTTGGCGTGATGCTAGTGTAGTGAAGACCCGCGACATGCATTTGCATTCTCTTCCGTGGCCCCGTGCAGAACTCGAAGCGCTCGGCGAAACCGAAGTCGAGTTGCGGATTACTCTCTCCTACTTCATGGAACCGAACCCGGGTGACAGGGGCTGGACCAGGCGCCACCGCTACGCCTCACACGGACTCCGATTTGCGGTAAAGCGGAGCTTAGAAACCTTGCCCGCCTTTCTGGCGCGAATCAACGGAGCCATTGAAACTGAGGAGCAGGGTTTGCCCGCAGATGCGGGCGGCGACGAGTGGCTGTTGGGACCGATCCGAAACCTTGGCTCTATTCACTCCGACCACTGGCGTGGAACGGGAGCGGAGCTCGCACGTCGGGACGCCATTGCAATTTATCCTGTGGGAGGCTGGTGGAAGGAGAAGCCATCTTTGGCCCGATACGACAGGTCCGTTCGCTACGCACTCATTGTATCCATCCGGGCGACGGCAGGAGAAATAGATATCTACACGCCTATCGAGGCAGCCGTTCCCGTCGTGATTCAGATCGAACGCTAGTCCTGATTCGTTTCTTGTTCCGTTCGGCCAGTAGGCACTAGCTCCGTCCCGAGTCTGTCCCAACGCCCAGCTGTTTCTAGCCGGTGGCTACCCGCCGCCATGGGTGCGGCACAACTTAGCCCGTCGCTCTCAGAACTCGCGTTTGATTTCTTTGGCCATTCTCACGATTGGGAGCATTTCTCCGTTACTCAGAGGCACTTGCAAATTTTCCAGGGCCGCATAGCCCTTCGCGCGATAAAACGCGACGCCGCTCAACGTGGCGCCCATTTCCAGGCGCGTGAAACCCGCTTCGCGGGCGGCGTTCTCGCAAGCTTCCAGGAGCAACGTGCCAATGCCGCGCCGCGCCCATCGCGGATGCACGAAGAACGCGCGAATCTTCGCGGCATCACGCGCGGGATCGAGCAAGGAGTCCTCGCGGCGGGCATATTGATCGCCGAAATACAAAAGGCAGTGAATAGTGATTGGTGATTAGTGATTAGTGACGAGTGGAAAAGGCGCCGCGATTCCGCCATCGCGAATTCCGCGATGAGCTGGCTATCCACTCCATAGACCGACTGGAGCGCGCCCGCAATCTGCGCCGGCGTGTAATCCCCCGCTTGCAGCCCGCGCACCGAAGCGTCAATTACCTCACGCAATCGCGAAACATCTTCCGGGGCTGCTTTTCGTACGAGAAAGGTCATTCCGTCATGCCTTTCGCTGAATTTGCGCAATTCTAACCGCAATTTTCGTTCTTGAGCTGAAAACGAGCGGCTGGCGCGCCTCGTACAGAGTCAGTGTGGCAACCTCAAAATCCGCACTTCAGCGGCTGAACAGTTTGCGGAAAAAGGGCGCGAGGTCGTTGCAGCGCGGTCTTCAGACCGCCAACGGTGCTAGCCGCGCCACCGATGGCGCACTAAAGTGCGCCGCTACAACGGCAAAGTCAAAGGCGCCCGCCTAAAAAGCAGGCGGCCGCTACAAATTCAACGACAAGGTCAAAGGCGCCCAGCTAAAGCTGGCCGCTACAACGTCAAAATCTTGGCCTATGTTCATTTTTCCGCAAACTGTGAAGCCGCTTTGACGCTGCGGCGCTTACGGCACGGCTGAAGCCGTGCCCTGACGCAAACCGTGGTTCTCACACAGACTCTAAAGCCACGACATACAAAGATTCTCGAGTTGCCACAGAGACTCTACGGCTTCCTTTGCAGGTTTCCTTTGCAGGCAATGCAACTTCGCGCGAATCGGGTAAAATCCCCTGTCGCGGGATAAATACCGGTGCGGGAAGGGCGGCGCAATTTGAGCAAACCAATTCTGGTGGTATTGGGCCAGTTCACCGAGGATGTGGAGGCGCGCATCGGGCGCGATTTCACGGTGCGGCGCGTTTCCACAGACGCGCCAACACCATCCGAACCAAACCGGGCCGTACCATCCCGGGCCCAAGCATCTCGGGCCGAAGCATCCCTGGCCGAAGAGCTGCTGCGCGCGGCGGAAGGCGCGGACGCGCTGTTCATCAGCCCGGTGGTGAAGCTGGACGCCGAGTTCTTCCGGCGCGTTGCGGCGTCGGTGAAAGTGATTGCGACTTTTTCGGTGGGCTACGATCACATAGACCTGCGCGCGGCAGCCGCGAGGAAAATTCCCATTGCCAATACTCCCGGCGTCCTTACCGACGCGACGGCGGACGTGGCGATGCTGTTGCTGCTGGGCGCTTCGCGGCGGGCTTACGAGGCGCAACAACTGGTGCGCACCGGGGCTTGGGCGAAATCGAGTTCTGCCCGGCTGCTGGGATGGCAGCCAACGGGGAAAGTACTTGGCATTTTCGGAATGGGGCGAATCGGCCAGGCCGTGGCGCGGCGGGCGCGAGCATTTGGGATGAAGATCCACTACTCCAATCGAAATCCGCTTCCGCAGGAGCTTGCGGGAGACGCTGTGTTTCACGAAAGTCCAGTGGATTTGCTGCGCGTCAGTCAGTTCCTGAGCCTGCACGCGCCGCACACGCCGGAGACGCATCATTTTCTGAACGCGCAGAACATTGCGCTGCTGCCCGCGGGTGCGATTGTGATCAACTCGGCGCGCGGGGGACTCGTGGAGGATGAGGCTCTCATCGCCGCGCTGAAGACCGGCCGCGTGGCCGCCGCGGGCCTGGACGTGTTCGAGGGTGAGCCGAACATTAATCCTGAGTACATCCAGCTGCAGAATACGTTTTTGCTGCCGCATATCGGAAGCGCCACTCTGGAGACCAACACAGCGATGGGCATGCTCGCACTGGACAATATTGACGCCGTGCTGGCCGGCAAGCCCGCCCCCTCGCTATTGAAACTCTAAGATGATAAATATTTCGCGTGACCTGGGGCGACAGGAGAAGCCATGAAAGCGATTCGCGTAAAGGAATTCGGCGGCCCGGAAGTAATGCACCTGGAAGAAGTGCCCGATCCCAAGCCGACTGGCGCGCAGGTGGTGGTGCGCATTCGCGCGGCCGGGGTGAACCCTGTGGACGTATATATAAGGTCCGGGGTCTATCCCCGAAAACCAGCGCTCCCTTATACGCCGGGGACCGACGGCGCCGGCACGGTGGAATCGGCCGGTCCGGATGCCAAGCGCTTCAAACCGGGAGACCGCGTGTATTTGGCCGGCAGCTTGTCCGGCACGTACGCGGAATTGTCGCTGTGCGAAGAACAATTCGTGTTTCCGCTGCCTGCGCATGTTTCGTTCGCGCAAGGCGCTGGTGTGCATGTTCCGTATGCCACGGCGTTCCGCGCGCTATTTCATCGCGCGCACGCCGTCGGCGGCGAGACTGTGCTCGTCCACGGCGCAAGCGGTGGCGTCGGAATCGCGGCGGTGCAGCTGGCGCGCGCCGCCGGGCTGCGCGTGATCGGCACGGTTGGTTCGGAGCGCGGACGAAAACTCGTCTTGGCCGAGGGAGCGCACGAGGTGCTCGATCATTCTGCTCCCAATCATTTTGAGGAAGCGCTGGCGGCTACGGACGGGCGCGGCTACGACTTGATCGTCGAGATGCTCGCTAACGTGAATCTGGGGCGCGATCTCGCGATTCTCGCTCCTCACGGCCGCGTTTCCGTCGTTGGCAGCCGCGGCAACGCGGAGATTACCCCGCGCGACATCATGGGACGCGACGGCACGATCTTCGGCATGAGCCTGTGGAACGCCACGCCACAGGAGCTGATCAGCATCCATGCCGCGCTCGTAGCGGGATTGGAGAACAAAACGCTTCGCCCCGTCATCGGCCAGGAAATTCCTCTCGCCGAAGCGGCCCGCGCGCATACCGCCATAATGGCCGGGGGCGCCTACGGAAAAATCGTTCTGATCCCGTAGCAGCTACGCTGCTGCGTTGGAATCGCGCGTCGCCAGGCGAAGGGGGCTCGCGGAGGGATCAGACGTGTTCCGCTGAAGTCAATCGTGCAGCACGACGCTCAAAAGGGAGGTGTTGATCTGCAAGCCGCCGTTGTACTTGATAAAACCAAGCTTCCGGAATTTGTTCATGAAAAAATTCACGCGTGAGCGCGTGGTACCCACCATTTCGGCCAGCGTTTCCTGAGAGACCTTTGGCAAGACTCGTTGCGGCTTATCCTGCTCGCCGTACCGGGCCAGCAGCAACAGCGTGCGAGCCAGGCGCTTCTCGCTGGAATTAAAAAGCTGATCAACCAGGTCCTCTTCAATACGGATGTTGCGCGAAAGCATGTAGGTGATAAAGCGGTCGGAAAATTCGTGCTCGTCGTGCAGCGCGCGGATCATTTCCTGCTTTTCGATGACCAGTGCCGTCGTGGCGGTAATCGCAGTGGCCGTCCCTATACGGATCGGCTGGCCGGCCAAGCATCCTTCGCCGAAAAAATCCCCCGGTCCCAAGACCGCCACCACCGCTTCCTTGCCAGCTTCATTTACGACGGAGAGCCGCACGCCGCCTTTCTGGATGTACAACACATCGTTGCAGACATCACCTTGCGAGAAGATCGTTTCCTTTTTCCCAAACTCAGCTACCTTCCTCGCCACGCCGGAGGACTCCAGAAAATCCTGGGCGCTGAAGGTCTTCTTGCCGCTGGACTTCTTCCCGCTGGTCGTCGGACGACTTTGCGCTTTGGTTGCCATTTCCGTAATCCCTTTCCCGATTTCCATATTTTACCACCGGTGCGAACCGGCGCAATCAAAATCCGGGTAATGTGCAGTAGTGAACAGATATGTCCATTGGGCCTCCCTAAGATGTTGCGGTGGGTGAAGTAAACGCACCAGGCCGGAATCAAGTCCAAGAACCTTCACCTGAACGAGACCGGAGATCGCAGGTTTCCTCGCAATCCAGCCGCCGGTAACAGGTCTTTGGATCAAGCCAGAAATTGCGTGCAAGGGACGGGCGGGAGCGTCCGCCTGCAAAGGTAAGGAGGTCAAAAGCTTATGCCGTTACTTCAAATATTGATGGTTTTGATCGTGGTGGGAGTTCTACTGTGGCTAGTGAACAACTTCATTCCGATGGCGGGATCGATCAAGTCACTTTTGAACGCCGTGGTGGTGATCGCCACAGTTTTGTGGCTGTTGAACATTTTTGGACTTTTTCATTCCCTGTCGCGGATGCACGTTGGGACGTAAACAGTCCTGAATTGACCGTAATTCAAATAGCCGCCGCGCGCCAATCTGGCGCAACGCGGCGATGTAATTACCGCGCCAGACGCGAAGAGCGACGGCCCGCGGTTTGGTGCGAATGGAGGCATGACTCATGAAACGATTCGGAGTTCTCAGCACAGCGGCGTTGCTTTTGCTCCTCGGCAGTACCGCGAGTGCTAATGCACGTCAGGAGCAGCACGAAGAGGAGGCTAAGCCTGAAAACAAGCCAGAAGCCAAACCGGCGAAACAGGAAGAGACCAAGCCGGCGAAGCAGGAAGCGGCCAAGCCTGAAAAACAGCAAGAGGCCAAACCCGCGAAACAAGAGGACGCCAAGTCGGCGAAACAGGATGCGGCCAAGCCTGAAAAACAGCAAGAGGCGAAGGGCCAGCCCGAGCAGGCCAAATCGAATAACCAGCAACATGCACAGAGGACTCCGGCCGAAGAACAGAAACAACGCGCTGTGCCGGCGCTGCGTCTGAGCGCCAGAGGCAGCGCTCGCATTCCTGATGATCGCTTCCGCGCCAATTTTGGCCGCGAGCACGTTTTCGCCATCGGCCAACCCGAAATGGTCGGAGGATTTTCGCGCTTTCAGTACGGCGGTTTTTGGTTCGGATTTGTGCAGCCGTGGCCGGTGGGCTGGTACTACACCGACGACGTTTACGTTGATTACGTTGACGGTGGCTATTACTTGTATAACCCGTACTATCCCGGCGCGCGTGTTTCCATTAACGTCGTACTCTAAAGGCTCTTGCAATCCGGCTGGGGGGCGATTGTGATCCGTATGGATCGAATCGCCCCCGCAGCGGTGGCAGAATCACAAAGTCGCGGTCTCGCATCAACCGGATAGAAAAGAGGAGAAAACAATGCTCGGAACGATCTTGATTATCTTTTTGATCCTGGCGCTCGTCGGCGCCTTCCCGCGCTGGGGTCACAGCCGCGAGTGGGGCTATTTCCCGACGGGCGGTTTGGGCTTGGTGCTGCTGGTAGTTGTGATTCTCGTGATTCTGGGACGTATTTAGATTTTTCGCCGCCGGGTGCCAGCTGCGCGCCTTGCCAAGCGCGTCCCCACGGTTGGCGCAGCGCTGCCCGCCGGAGCGATCGCGCCAGACGGAGCTTGAAGAGGCGTGTTGCGCGTAGCGGTATTCCTTTTCTCAGACAGAGCGAATCTGTCAGCTCGGAGGTGGGCGATGCGTGACCCGAAACAACAGGTTGTCAAGTTTCTCGAGAAAGAAATCAAGACGTATACAGCCTTATCTCTATTTTTGTCGAAGAAGGGCGTCAGCGAGCACCTGCGCGCCGGCGCGAACAAAGTTCTAATTAGCCCCTCGTTTTATAAGGAAAGAATGAAAGAGGCGAAGAAACTCGTCTATGAGCTCAGGAAATCAGATTAGGATGCGAGTCCCGCAAACTGCTACGTTCGGTAACCGGAGCCGCTGGTCAATCCGCATCGTGGCGATTCTTCTCGCCGTGCTCCTGTGCAACGGCCATTCCTTCGCATACTCCGTGCTCACCCACGAGGAGATCGTGGACTTGGTGTGGACCGATGAGCTCCGCCCACTTCTCCTACAGCGATTTCCAACCCTTACCGAAGACCAGCTCACGGAAGCTCACGCATATGCCTATGGCGGCGCTGTGATCCAGGACCTCGGCTACTATCCGTTTGGCAGCGTAGAGTTCAGCAATTTGCTGCACTACGTTCGCAGCGGTGACTTCGTGCGGGAGTTGCTGTCGCAGAGCCAGGATGCCAACGAGTATGCGTTTGCTCTGGGCGCGCTGGCGCATTACACGTCTGATGTCGCAGGCCATCCCGCGGTCAACGAGGCAGTTGCCATGAAGTATCCGAAGCTGCGCGCAAAGTACGGTAATTCCGTGAAGTACGCGCAGGATCACACAGCGCATCTGAAAACCGAATTTGGATTTGACATGGTGCAGGTCGCAAAGAATCGTTATGCATCGCAGCAGTATCACGATTTCATCGGGTTCCAGGTATCCAAGCCGCTGCTGGAGCGGACATTTCCTATTGTGTACGGATTGGAGTTGAAAGATGTCATGGCGCACGAGGATCTCGCCATCGGTTCCTATCGCTTTGCGGTCAGCCGGATGATTCCGGAGCTGACGCAGGTTGCGCTGCGGACCCATCAGAAGGACATCATGCGGGAGGAGCCCGATTTTGCGAAAAAGAAGTTCCTCTACCGGCTTTCGCGATCCGATTATGAACGGGATTGGGGAAAGGATTACGCGAAGACGGGATTCATGACCCGGGTGTTCGGGGTTCTGTTGCTGTACACGCCAAAGATCGGTCCTTTCAAAGCGATGGCGTTCAACAATCCGACCCCAGAAACGGAAAACATGTATTTCAAGAGCATCAACACCACAGTTGACCAATATCGCGCCCATCTGGAAGAAGTGCGCGCCGGCTCGCTGCAACTGACTAACATGGACCTCGACAGCGGCAACCAGACTGTGGCAGCAGAGTACACGCTCACTGACGAAACTTATGCAAAGCTGTTAGCGCAGCTGACGCAGCGAAAGTTCGATCGAACGTCCGCGGAATTGCGCGACAATATTCTGAACTTCTATGGGGATCTCTCCGCGCCGATTGAGACGAAAAAGGACGACGCTCGCTGGCAAGACGTGATGGCCGATCTCGATCAATTGAAGGTGGTTACTCCCGCCCCCATTCTCGCGGTCCGCGCTGCAAAGTGACTGCGCGATCAACATTCCATTGTGTGCACAAGTGAACAGACCAACCTCGCGAACGTGCGTAGCATCGTGCTGTGGGGTGGAGCAAGAGGGCTGTTTCACGAATCAATCCACCGCCCCAGTTTCATGGACGCCGGGCAGCGTTCGATTTTCTCCCCGGTCGTGCGATCGTAGTTCGTGGACGCGCGCATCCATCCGTGTAACTCAGTTGGGCCGGTTCACGTCAGCAGACCGCATTGGGCACTGGTAGCTCTTATTCTTTCCCTGGAGAAAATGTAAATGAAAATCGTGAATACAGTTCTAGTTGTCGCTGCACTCGCACTACTCGGCGCCGTATCGGTTCCTGGCGCTCGGGCCGATGAATGGAACAAGAAGACCACCATGACGTTTAGTCAACCGGTGGAAATCCCCGGGCAAATTCTGCCTGCCGGGACTTACACCTTCAAGTTGCTCAATTCGCCTTCCGATCGTCACATCGTGCAAATCTTCAATGCCGACGGTACGCAGCTAATCGCCACGATTCTGACGATTAACGACTATCGCCTGCAACCGACGGGGCGCACGGTGGTGAAGTTCGCGGAGCAGCGGGGCGATGCGCCGGATGCGCTGAAGGCCTGGTTTTACCCGGGAGACAACTTCGGCCAGGAATTTGTCTATCCGAAGCCGCGAGCCATTGAACTGGCTCTCGCGTTGAAGGAACCAGTTCCTGCTCTCCAAGCGGACACGACGGATCTGAATACAGTTGCGATCGTCGCGGTCACTCCGGAGAAGACGGAAGTCCCGGTAACGGAAGCGGTCGAGACTACTGCGCCAGTAACCGAAACGGTCCAGACCACTGCGCCAGCGGTGGCGACAGAAGAGTTGCCGAGGACAGCCAGCATAGTGCCACTGATTGCGCTGCTGGGCTTGGCATCACTCGGAGCTGCATTAGCCGTGAAGCGACTCTCGTAAGTTTCATAAACGCAACAAACTCCGGTGCGCCGCGGGGCCGAATGGCACTTCATATCCCGCGGCGCGAGGAGCTTCTCCAGTGACTCTCATCATCCGATCACAATTATTCAAACGAATTTTCCGCTGCTGTCTTTTCACCGCCGCACTGCTCTCGTCGGGTCACATGAGTCTCGCGCAATCCCGGCCGGCGCCGCCCGCCTCGTCCGCGATCTCGGTGCAGACGGAACTGGTGGTGCTGCCCGTCAGCGTGACGGATTCGAAGGGCAACGCTGTGTTGGGCCTGAGCGAGCAGAACTTCCGCGTGTACGAAGATGGGCGTCCGCAAAAGATTGCGATGTTCCAGCAGGGAGACACTCCCGTCACCGTGGGCTTGATCGTGGACCACAGCCGCAGCATGGGCTCGCTGTTACCCGAAGTAGCCTCTGCGGTTTCTTCTTTCGCGCAATCAGGCAATCCTCGCGATGAGATGTTCGTCGTTGATTTCAACGACGACGTTTCCGTGGAACTTGTGAACGGGAAGGCCTTCACGGACGACCCCAAGGAGCTCGGCAAAGCCGTCTCCTCGGTGCGCGCGCGCGGACGAACGGCGCTTTATGACGCCGTGGCCGAAGGTCTGCTCCATTTGCAACTTGGCCATTACGAGAGGAAGGCGCTAATCATCATCAGCGACGGCGGAGACAACGCCAGTCTGCAAAAATTCTCGCAGGTTCTGGCACTCGCGCGGAAATCTCAAGTGGTGATTTATTCCGTCGGGCTGATCAGCGACGACGGAGAAGTGAACCCGGATGTGCTGCGCCATTTCTCCAAAGCTACAGGCGGGATCGCCTACTTTCCGGATCGCACGAATTCCGTTACGAGCATCTCGACGCAGATCGCCCGGGATCTCCGCGAACAATACACGCTCGGGTTTGCGCCGGAAAAGGCGAACAACGCTCACGCCTTTCGCAAGATTGAAGTGAAAGTCTCTGCTCCCGGCAAAGGGAAATTGCGCGCTCGTACCCGCACGGGCTATTCCGCCGCCGAAGATAAGATTTCGCCCGCCGACGCGGCCAAGAGTGCAAAGTGAACGCTCGCGCTTCCATCGCCGAACGGCCTCGGAATCGGAGGCGCCCGTTCTTCCGTGCTGCGTATTACTTTTTTCTGACTGGCGCTATTTTGGCGCTCGGCTACAGCGCCTACGTCGTCGTGGACGCGCGGGCGTATCAGGCGATCGAGGAGTCAAGACTCTCGAATATGCGCCCGACTCAAGGGGTTCACGGCGTGGCGGAAGGTGACGTAATTGGAGAGATGAACATTCCTCGCCTCGGCCTTAAAACCATCATCGCGCAAGGGGAGTCCTCGAAGGTACTGCGTCGTGCCGTCGGCCACCTTCGAGAAACGCCATTGCCGGGCGAGCCTGGCAACGTCGCGCTGGCCGGACATCGTGACGGTTTTTTCCGTCCGTTGCGCAATATTCGGCTGGGGGACGCAATCTCGCTGAACACGCTCGACGGAGAATTCGTGTATCAGGTGGAATCAACTGAGGTGGTATTGCCCAGCGACGTTCGAGTTCTGCAACCGTCCCGCGAGAACACTCTGACACTCGTGACGTGCTTTCCGTTCTATTACGTAGGAGCTGCACCGAAGCGGTTCATCGTCCGCGCCCGCCAGATCGGCCGGTTACCGGCGGAATCGCCCATTGCCGAAGCGCCTGTTCACTTTTGAGCGACCGAAACAGAAGGCCAGATGTGTGCACAAGTGAACAGCTACCCTCGGCGATCCCGACTACTATTCTGTTTCCTGTGGAGTGAAGGCGCTGTTTCGTAGATCGCTTGGTACGCCGCACTCCAGCCGATTCGGCTTCGAACCTGCACAAAGTAAGAGGAATAAGGGGCCAACATGCTTTGGACAATTTTTGTGATTTTGGTCGTTTTGTGGCTCTTGGGTATCGTCACCTCTTACACGCTCGGTGGATTTATCCACCTACTGTTGGTCCTGGCCGTGGTAGTTCTGGTGATTCGGCTCCTCCAGGGCAGAAGCGTAGTTTCCTGATCGCAGAACCGACATTATGAAACCAATCTCTCTAGCTGGCATTTTGCTGGTGGTTCTGGGTGCGCTGGCGCTCGCCTATCAAGGCATCAACTACACGCATCGCGAAAGAGTTCTCGACGTCGGGCCGATCCATGCGACTGCGGACACCCAGAAGCACATACCACTGCCTCCCATCGTCGGAGGCCTCGCGATTCTGGGAGGAGCTTTTCTGCTTTTCGCTGGCGCTAAGAAAAACTCGTAACGGAATTTCTCGGTTGGGGATAGCTGGAGGGCGGTTTTCATTCGACGGGCTCCCCCGGCTCACGGCGTGGTTTCAGGCGCCTTCACAAAGGTCTCGGAGAGCGCAACTTCCGAGGCGGCAACTCTGATCATGGAGGTCAGCAATGATACGTCAATCAATTCTAGTCGTATGTTTGGGACTACTCGCAACCACGACGCTTTTTGCCAAGAACAAGGAACAAGAGCGCCTGGAAAATTCCGGCGTGGTGATGCAGGAGATTATGAACCTGCCGGACAACATTCCTCAGGATGTAATGGAAAGAGCAAAATGCGTTATCGTATTTCCGTCCGTGCTTAAGGCGGCGTTCGTGGTTGGCGCCAGCTACGGCCGCGGCGCGATGGTTTGCCGCACCGGCAAGGAATTTCACGGACCGTGGGGCTCGCCAGCGATGTACGCGCTCGAAGGCGGCAGCGTTGGATTCCAAATCGGCGGACAAGCCACCGATCTCGTGCTGCTCATCATGAATGACGCAGGCGCACAGTCGATTCTCAGCAGCAAGGTCAAGCTGGGCGGAGACGCCTCGATCGCCGCGGGCCCGGTAGGCCGCGACGCTTCCGCAGACACCGATGCCTTCATGCGTTCCGAGATTCTTAGCTACTCGCGCACGCGTGGTGTTTTTGTAGGAGTTTCTTTGGAAGGTTCCACGCTGCGCCCAGATGATGACGCTACCGAGGACGTCTATGGCCGCAAGCTCACCGCCAGAGAAATCGTGCTTGATGGACACGTGGGAGTTCCTCCGTCCGGCCGCCACCTGGTAGACGTATTGCAGAAAAATTCACCGCATAACGAATCAAAGGAATCCGCGGGCAATAAGTAGTCGCTCGAGACTCACGGTCGCATTTGCATCCCGGCTGGATTGGGACCCGGTGAGAAGTCCGTCACCGGGTTCCCAATCTCTCCGGATTTCGTGGACTGCGTCGGATTTTGAGCAGCAGTGGCTCCCCACCGCGTTCAGAACGCCCCCCTCGTTAGGTTTCTCGTCACGCCGCAGCTTGCCCACACACACTAGTATGTTTCGACTATTGCCCGTTTTTTCCTGCGTACTACAATCTCGCCACTTTTGATCCGTAGCGCGCTTATTCGCATGTTTTTCGTTCGTTGTGCCGTGGAGATTTCGCGACGGCAACGTAGTTGTGTATCCAGCGGTTCGGCGGGAGCTCAGGTTTAGCACCCGCTGGCAGTTTCGTTGCTTTGCCACCTAATTCAATTTCTTGGAGGCTCCGTTGAAAACGTTCTGGGCTTGCATCGTGTTGTTTTTTCTGGCGTCACCCGTGCTGGCGCAGTCCGACCAATCCGCGCCGCTGGAAATCGACGGGGTGACGTTCTCCGGAAGCATTCGTGAGCGCTATGAGGCTTGGGATTGGTTTACGCCGGCCGCGGGCCAAAACCTCTACGGGTATTCCGGCACGCTCATGCGCTTCTCCCTCTCGCAGAAAAAACAAAATTACGACTGGAACATCGAGATGGCCGTGCCGGTGCTGTTGGGCATTCCGAACGGAGCGGTGGTTGCGGCGCCACAGGGGCAACTCGGCCTGGGAGGAAACTACTACGCCGCCAATCACGACGACCAGTACACGGCGTTCATATTTCCCAAGCAAGCCTATGTGCGCTTCAAATGGGATCATTCCAGTTTGCAAGCGGGCCGCTTCGAATTCACCGACGGCAGCGAGGTCAAACCCAATGACCCGACGCTTGCCTCGCTCAAGAACGATCGCATCGGACAGCGCCTGCTCGGCACGTTTGGTTATTCCGATGTGATGCGCAGCTTCGACGGCCTGCACTACGCTTATTCTAACGATTCGTGGAATTTCACGGCGGTCAGCGCGATTCCCACCCGCGGCGTTTTTCAGGTTGACGGCTGGGGCTGGGTGGACACGCCGATCACCTACGTGGCTCTGACCAAACAGGCGGAGTTCGGATCGAGCCAAGCGGAATGGCGGGCCTTCGGGCTGTTTTACTACGACGATCGCAACGTGCTGAAGACCGACAATCGGCCCGCAGCGGTGCGCGCGGCGGATCACGGCAGCATCGCCATCGGGACCTACGGCGGGCACTACATCATGGCGACTCCGACGGGCGCGGGTACCTTTGATCTGCTGGGTTGGGGGGTTTTGCAGAGTGGACAATGGGGAGCGCTCACACAGCGTTCGGGCGCGGGCGCGATTGAAGCCGGCTTTCAACCCAAAGCCGTCGAGCGCTTGCGTCCCTGGTTTCGCACGGGCTACTACTACTCGAGCGGCGATGGCAACGCGGCCGACGGAACGCACGGCACTTTCTTCGCAGTACTGCCCACTCCGCGCGTGTATGCGCGGTTTCCGTTTTTCAATTCCATGAACAACCGCGACCTTTTCGGCGAAGTGATTCTGCGGCCGACTAGGTCTTTCACTGTGCGCAGCGATGTGCACGGGCTCTGGCTCGCCAGCTCTTCAGACCTTTGGTACACGGGCGGCGGTGCGTTTCAGCCATGGACTTTCGGTTTTAGCGGCCGGCCGTCCAATGGAGCGTCCAAGCTCGCCAACCTGTACGACATCAGCGGGGACTACAACTGGCGGCATGGCATTTCCATCGGGCTTTATTTCGGATGGGCGCAAGGCGGGCAGGTGATCAAAGCAATTTATCCGGCGAATTCCAACGGCGCGCTGGGCTTTACAGAATTCAACTACCGTTTCTAAAGCTACGGCGAGGCAGATCGATCGGCTGCTACCGCAGCCAAACGTCCATCGAGGTTTCGTGCTATTTGTGAAGCCTGCGGAGACTAAATAATAGATATGGCTAGCGTACTAGAATAGATCGCATCGAAACGATGCACATGCGGGAAGAAGCCGTTGCCACCTGGAACCCTATGCGTTTGCGGTGCGCGCCAGTTTGATGTCCGGACGCAACAGCGACGCTGCCGCGCGCGCTCGCGGCCGGGCCAACCTTGGCGCGCCATGGATATTAGCAACGTCCTTCGCGCCGTAGAAATTTTCCTTCTCGCAGGCTTTACACCGCAAATTAAACACCACCGGAAGAGCTTCGCGCACAGGTTCGGAAGCTTCGGCTTGGTACGCCGCCAAGGCTTTTTCAGCTCTTAAAGGAAGCGAAATCGGCTCCCCGCAGGCGCGACAATAGACTCCAGAGTATTGCTGCGTTACTATTGCTTGGCTCACGGGACACCTCAATTCGACATTAGCTTGGGTCGGGTAGGAAGCTACATTATACAGTGCCTGGACGCGCGAAAGTAGCTCGATCCTGTGAATTCTACGCAGGGCCTGTGAATTTTACGGAGGGTGGGAAGATTCGTAACAATGTGGAGATAACTCTTTATATGTGAGTGTCTTAGCTAAAATCTCAAAAGTCACGATCGCCTGTTTTTGGCCCACGATACGACAGGAATTCCACAGAGTTTGAGGTCAACCGCTGAATCAAATTCCTCCGCTGCGGCAAGCGGTTATCAATCTAGAACTGTGCTTCGAACCGGCTGAATTCGACTTCCTCCTTCCATTCGAGTCGCGCCCGCTCGCTGCCGGCCAGAAAATTTCGACAGGCCGCGGATTGAGGCTCCGTTTCCTGACGCTCGTTCGAGCAAGCCAGGACCATCGTGAAATTCTCAGGCGCGACCCAAAGACTTGCACCCGGGACGAACGCATGGTCCAGGCTGTCGCGCACCATGCGTTTCA